>Ga0209671_1004249_pt1 | contig 14118 bp, 7 predicted proteins | sample WorMetHERISLAND2_2_FD_187401 | JGI IMG/M metagenome (GOLD analysis project Ga0209671, IMG submission 187401) | Marine gutless worms symbiont microbial communities from Max Planck institute for Marine Microbiology, Germany - Olavius geniculatus... | ecosystem: Host-associated > Annelida >... | reverse complement strand
CGACGCCCTCGTTCGAGGGGAACCCCTGCACCCAGTGGCACGAAATTTTGTCACGATAAACTAGAGACCTTGGGGCAGTCCACGGTGAAGATTTCGTGATCCTAGCTTGCACCGTTTTGATACAGCCCACGAGTGTGACGGACGGACGGACGGACAGACAGACAGACGGACGGACGCCCAGACGCCCAGAAGCATTCTGCTTTCGCGCGTAAAAATTGGGGAAAATTGTACGGCAGAGAAAATTATGCGTGGGCGCAAAGTCGTAATTACGTGACTATGCGACTGTACGCATGTCTCCGCGCGGGCAGTGGTCTCGTTTTGGCCGACCGTTAGGTCGAGTCTTTGGCATGATGTGTCGTCTGTCGTCGTCCGTCGTCGTCGTCTGCAACGCATGTATTGCGGCTAAAGCGTACGTCGCAGGAGGTCGGCAATGGTACCGTTGGATAAGGCGATGACGAGTTTCTATAGGCTGTCACTAGTAACCATGTCTTTGTCTGCAACGGTTTGGCCGCAGTTTTTGAATGCAAAATTTCTGTTGGCAGCCAATCATTTACGTGCGCCTAATCGTATCTATAGCGATGATTGTAGCGTTCGATATAGCATTTTCACCGTAGCGTGTATGGGACTGCATGCACTCTGGGAAATCGCTTTTTGCGTCCGAAAGTATAGGGCTGTATGGTCGGCATACTCTAGCGACAGCTGGGTTCTTTTTGTATAATTTGTCCGTCACCGGCGGTAACTCTAGCCACTTAGCTTATAATGTAGACTCCGTGTTTCTCTGTTCTTCTGCTTTTTTGTACGAAGCAACGTATTTGCTGTTGTTTGCTTCCTAATTTTATGGTCAGTACGTCTCACGCTCTAAAATTAGAAGGATCACATAGTAGAAATGTTTTTGTTTTGCGGTGAGAACTGGAAGCAAAAAAACAGGCGACGTTTTGCAAAAGACGCAAAAAAGCACAGAAGAAAATAGGTTAAATATTAGGCTACAATGTTTCTAAAAAATTAACAGTGTAGCGAAAACTATTGCGAACTTCGCTACTTAAAATTAGAGACAAATTACATTACCCTGTATGGTGCATTAGTATACTGTGTAGGCCTCTACTCGTACAGCATGTCCAAATACAAAAGAAGCTTTAGCCATTTTGTAATAGTTGTAATAAATGAACAAAAAGTTGAAAGTCTGCAGTAGAAAAAAACATTTATGGGCTCAGTTAATCAGGTACGCGTGGGCTTAGTTTTAACCCTTTAGCATAAGAGACGAATCGTCACGTACTTCGATTGTGATGCCGCAAGAAATTCGAAAAATTTAATATTCCGTTTAGTGTGTTTTTGATCGTTATTTTGGCTCCGCGGCACAGTGCGCCGCAATTTCACACAAAGTTTTAAAAGTCATCGGCGGCTTATAGATCTCATTGCGGAAGCATCTATACGACGTGGACACCTCCTCGTGAACCGCGTTTTAAACGCCTATGCTGTTTAAAGACTAGTTTCTGTAAGCTATCGACGGATTTTCTTCACTGTACACTGGCCTATGTGTATCGTACGATTGTTGGTTGTAGTGTTCTCGGCTCGCGATCAGAACCAAGTTCTGAAGGAAGTCGAGATGGAAGGCTCATTGGATGATCTCTATTACGACGCTTTCTCCGGTGAGTTTCACGTTATTGTTACACATACTGTATCCTACATTATGTTGCTCTGTCGGGTTTTTCTAAAATTTCGTAATGAGATACTGAGTGACATAGTTTGCGCTAAGACAGAGAGCTAGCTTGTAGGCCTATTGGGCCGCAAGACCACACAAACGACAAAATGTTGACGACACAGAGCCTTCCGTTCTTAACGCTCAAGAAATGAATTTCAACCAAAAAATAACGCCATAAAATTGTTAACTGCTGAATCGACAAATGCCACGGAAACTGTTTGTCTCAAAACGCTGCCGATGGAAAAAGGCTATAGCGGTAGTTTAAAGCGATGATTTCGAGGTGTTTGTGAACTCGTGAAGTGGCAACCTGCATGGAACGATAAAATGCTGGCGTAGGTCGCGCAGATGACCAGCTGCTGACCAACGTGCATGTATTGAGTACTGACATGCTGATGTGGGGATGAGCATATCTTGTGAGGCAGGACGGAATGAGAGCGTGCTTTTGGTGTTCCCTCAGCGTAAGAGGACTGTAGTTTGCCCCTGTTTAACACAACGTTACAGTTACACGAGTGTTACAGTTAAATGGAGTTTTATTTCTTCCAACGGCTTTAGTAGGGTGTGTGTACACCCACATACAGACGGACAGACGGATGCACCACACCAGAATAGCATCTGTTGCACTAGCCGACATCAGCAATGCCGCCTAAAAGCGGTGCAGTTACTGTCAGTCTTATGCTGCCACACGCTGGACTTATATTTCGTCACAGTTCAAGTATATGAGCTACTCTCCGCGGTCATCACACGGTTCAGTGATAGTAAACAAGCGAGTGCGCATAGTTACTTAATTAATGGCAGGCAAAGACCAGTTCATACAGTAGCAGCATGTAGTAGGCTACTTACAGTGCAAAACTACCGCTGTCTGCCGAGTGAAGCAAGGTGAGGGCCATTCGGTTCAAAGTTGACGTTTACTTTTGAAGCTATTCCTCAGTAACACTGGCGTACACAGAACTGCACGCCGAAACGGTTCATTGTCATTGAGTAGAAGGCTTAAGACTGTGATTAGGCCTACACGCCAAAACAAAAGAAAACATTTTCAAAGATGTGTAAAAATGTTTTACAACTGTTTTGTTCTTTATTTAAGTAACATGTAGCATGGGTACGTATAAAACATCTTTGATTTACTTTAAATGTGACCACATCCTATTTTCAAGCAGCGCGCGTTTTTCCTGAAATGTTTTAAAAAGTTTTTGGCTCACCGTTAGGTTGAGCTTTGGGCACGATGTATCGTTTGTTTGTCGTTTGTTCGTCTGTATGCATGTATTGTTGACTAAACCGTACGTCATAGAAAGTCGGCGATAGTACCGATGGATAAAGCGATGACGAGTTTCCCATAAACTGTCAATAGTAACATACATGTCTCTGTCTGTAGCGGTTTGGCTGCAATAACGAGTGCAAAATTGCTGTCTGCAGCCATCACCAGTGTGCGTCGAATTACCGTGTCGTATTGTTGATTGTAGCGTTCTATATAGCAGCATCACCATAGCGTCTATGGGACTGTAGTCACTCTGGGAAATCGCTTTCTTTTCGCGACCGGAAGTCGGACGCTGGCCTTCGGATATAAGTGGTACGGTCGGCCCACCCTGACGACAGCTGGGCTTCTTGTCTGAAGACTGGCAAAGCATAAGAACTCGTCGTGACCTACTCCAGTACAGTGTGGCGTGATCGCAAGGTGGCGCCAGCATCGACAGGTGCTCGCTCGCCAACGCACGTCGAGTAGATTGCATGCCTCGGCTTCCTGCTCACGTGTGTGCCGATCTGATACGAAACAGAACGTGACAGAATTAGTCACGACTTGTGCAACGTCTTACAATACGATTTGTTAACGACTGAAACTTCACCAACGCCGACGCCGGTTTACTAATCCTGAATTTTATCATTTACTGTGAAATCGTTCTAGGCCCGGACATTCGATTTCTCTTAGCTGAAATACTCAGAAAAAAACAATTAACGGATTTTTATGAAATTTTGTGGACTGGTTGGGCACGATTTGAAAAATGTTAAAATTTTGGCGTGATCCAGATTTTTTGTAACTTCTGGATAACTATTTAAAATTCTTTACCATTAGAAGTTTGCAGCTGTATCACTAATGGCCAATTCCCGCCTACGACGCGACTCAGCAGTTGAATTGAGTTGAGTTGCGTCGGCGTCGTAGTTGTAAATTGACCATAGGCTTAAGTCCTTTGTTTTCGCTAGTTGGCAGCACAGTTCTCGGCAAAGGTTTGAGATCTTTGATCGTTTCCAGATCACATCGCCATCGCGCAGAGCACAGTGTGCCAGTGACGTTGCTTGTTTCCGGGACTGGTTCGGTCCACATCGTGAACTGTTTTTCTTTTAAGTGCCAAGTTGTATTTTGCCTCGAGGTCGTGAGATGATCTTTGTTTAGGCCTACTTCAGGCTCAGCAATAGGTTTATTTTATACACCCGGCTGGTGCTACTTTACTGGCCGACTTAGCCTATAAATGTCGTAAACATGACCCGAAGACAGTTAGCAATCGCGGAAAGTTTTTCCTGTACAACAAAAGAATGGACTTTGCTGTTTTCACTGCTTGCAAGCCTAAATTAGCCGTGCTACTATTGCGCCATATTTTTGGCGTTGTTCCAAAGGTGCATGGCCAACCTCTAGATAATACGTCCATAGAATGACCAAAACTCTCAATGTCATCAGACAGACGTCTAAACCTCATGAAGAAAGTGACGCATACTGATAATTTACTTTCCGGTAATCACAGCCTGTGCTATACCTCATTTACTGTCAATGCTTGAAGCTTTCAGGCTCATTAATAGAACCGACGGCAGCATAGCCTAACATTTTTAGTAAAAAAACTGTTTGGCGTCTTTTTGTAGGCCTGTTATTATTGTCGTAGCCGCCGTTGTCATATCACAAATAGGCTAGGTTGGCAAAAATTAAGCATGGATTACCGACGGCAGGCAAGTAAACCATCTGGGTATGTGACCAGCCACGCAGGTCAACTCAGCACGGCCATCTATCGGCGAGTAGGCACAATGAGTACAAGCGAAACTTGGGACGTAAGCAGGCACAGTGCCCGATGCACCAGTTTTGTATCCAAGTCTCGTACTGTACGCTGTTGTCTGGCTGAGAGCTAAAAAGACAGAAATCAGCGCCGCCCTATGGGAAGAAGTTTATGGCCTATTCACACCTACGACGCAACTCAACTCAACTCAACTGTCGTGACTGTGGGTGACAATGCAATGACGTCATTAGCGTTGTGACGTCATGCTGCTGTGCACAGACCACGCGTTGAGCAATTGAGTTGAGTTGAGTTCAGTCGGCATCGAGGTGTGAACTGGTCATTATTTTTCGTATACCTTCGCTGCAAAAAATAATTAATCATCGTGTGTTTTGCAGCTCTACCAGTCGGCGAGCAGCCGCGTGCCGGCGAGCCCAGCGAGTCCAACTCGTGTGACGTCATCAGACCCGTACCGGAAACACTGCGATTACGTCACGTGATGAGGCCGTTCGGCATCGCTGAAGAGTTCTATGAAAAGTTCACCGAGGCTTACGGCATTCCCGTTGTCGGTGAGTCAGGCACGAAACGACCGAAAACACATCTGGGTGGCTTGGTAGTGTAGTGGTTGGGACGTTTGACTTGTGATCGCAAGGTCGTTGGTTCGATTCCTAGTCGTCGGGTCCCTATCAAATGGTTAGTACTCGGATGGGTGGCTGTCCGCGGACAAGTAAACCGTCTCGGTAAACCAACACTAAGGCCAACTCAGACTTGTATCCTTCCGGGGTACGTAAATCGAGTACCGGCCTATCTGGCTGGGGTTAAGGCAGGCTGCATTCACATGTGTCGGGTGGCAGGTAACGTTGTGTGATCCCATGCGGCAGGTGACGCTCCGTTGCTCTGAGATGGTTTCCTATGATAGCTACAACATTTGATCATTTAGCCGTTTAACATTTTGAAAAACGAATAAATATTCTTCATGCAAAATTCTTCTTACAAAATCTTCCCCTGTCGGATTTAATTATGCCCACCGTGTAAAAGTCATGACTCTCAGTTACAACCCTATCAATTTTCGAGAATTAATTAGTCTCACACTTTGTCGATTAACCTTTGTTGTCATGGCTCATTCTTGCCTAAATTACTTGTTTTATAAGGTAAACAAAACAAAATTTTAAAAAGAATATTAGGAAGGCTGTAGTGAAAATTTTATGCTAGTCACTGCTCTTGTACAATTTGTCAAGACTTAGCTAGAATAGGCTTGCGACTGAACTATAGCCCTAGAGTTTATATATTGTGTGTTTGTCTGGTATTTTTTTATATATTTTTGTTGTTCGTTTTCTCTTTATTGTCGTCAATTCGTCACCGACTATACATGTGTGGTGTATTTAGCTGCGCTGGTCGTACCGAACGCAGCGGTCAGTCGCGCCTGCTACGTGCTACGCTTCCTGCTCTCCGACCGACCCGACTTAAGACGCGCTTACTACAAGTCTTACGGTCGCGTCGCGGTCATAGGACGTCGCCAGACGTTGTCCGATGTGCCCGAGTACCGAGCTCTCGGAGTCGACGACGTTCCATTTCCACCCGACGACCCGACAGGTCAATTTGTATAGCCGCACTGCAGCCAACATTGGCGATGAGCAACTCCTTGCCCAATGCCCACTCTGCCAAGGCAAGTGGGTTGCTTTCCTAAATTTTGGACACTCGGAAAATTGTCGGGAAATCTTTTTGTAGAAAAATTTTTATTCTAAAACACCAAGGTCAACTTAGCTTTCCATTTCTCCGGGGTAGATAAATCGAGTGCCGGCTTACCTGTCTGAGGTTGAGGCGGGACGCGTTCACCTGTGCCGGGTGGCAGAAAATACTGTGTGATCACGTATGGCAGTTGATGCTCCGTAGCTCTTAAATGGGTTACAGGCACCATTTTTACGCGCGACTGCTGTAACGCGTCTTAGCTATCGCAATTCTGTCTGTTTATCTGTTTGTCTGTTTGTTTGTCCGTCTGTCCGTCACACGGGTGGATCGGTCAAAAACGGTGTAAGTTAGCAAGGATCACCAAATCTTCACCGTCGGCTGCCTGGAAAAGTTTAGTTTCAGGATCCGTAAAACTTTTCAAAATTCGAAAAGAGTCACCTTTAGCGAGGGCGCTAAACGAAAAAGGGATAGAAAAAATTGCTATTTTTAGCCAATACGGCTGTATGAGACCTGTCGCGCTCTCTGGCGAGTGTAAAATGAAACATCGTTCCTGGGATCGGTGAGCTTAGATTTTGTTTGCACCGGGCCTTCAAACATATGCACCGCTGTCGCGCGTTCCCCTTTGCGTTAGCTGGGCTTTTCTTGTTAATTTGTTGCTGTGTATAGATCTGCCGGTGCGAGCACTTGGTGCGGTGGCAGCCGCTCCAGTGACGGCGGCTCCGGAGGATAACATCCTGTGTTACGACGAGCGACCGCGCCACCTGGATGACATGCTACTCAAGTCTCTGGCTATCGGCATCCTCAACCTGGCGGCGGTCAGCCTCAGCAGCCACGTGCGAGACGAGCTGGCCGACATCTATTCGCACGCTATGCGCAGCGGCTGGTGGGCGAACACCAACGCCGCGCGGGGACCCGACTCTTACTTTGTACGTATACACCGTGTCCCACCAAAAAACAACCCATAGGCCTATCTTTATTTATTATCATATCTTTGCCAAAAACTGTAAAGGTTTTTTTTATGAAAATTCTTTACTGATAGTCTCGGGAGACAATTTGCCACGAAACTATCACTAAACTTTCCAGCACCATAAAAAGTGTCGCTACATATCTTGTAAAATATTATCTTTAAAACAGGGTGTTGACAGCAATGACAGTAAAAGGTCATGAGTTAATTACGTGATTAAACGAAAATTAATAAATAACGAAGTCCAACGAGTATCCGCGCCAAATGGCATCTCATTCCGTTCCAACGTCTTTAACTTTTCATGCAGTGATCTCGCCAACATAGAAACAGGCAGACGGAGGAACACGCGGATGTAAAAACATAACCTGCTTATTTTCGCACGGAGGTAATGAATAATAATAAAATATGTGTATAATATAATACGGTAAATAATAAACCAATAAAAACATAATATTAGTCTTGGTGGGATAGTGGTAAATGCGTTTTTAGTAGTAGAGTTAAATACACGTATTAACTAGCTTCTGGGCCAAGCTTATGTAACAACATGCAAGTATAGACATCTGTGAGGCAGATGCTACTCGACGTGTTAAAGCCGATAGGGCCTATAGGGTCGGCGGAGTCTATCCCGTTTCTCCAAGACTACGAGTAGCAAGGTTAGTCGAAGAGCTGCAACGTAAACAGTTCCAAATGGCGATAGGTTACGTTAAATTCTTGATTCCGAGAACGTGTCGCTCTAGCTCAGAAACCAGTCACCTCATATAGGCACGTTGAAATGGTTGATAGCCGTTGTAAGTTGTAACCCCAAACTACATTACTTCGAATTATTGCTGTAGGCCTAATACGCTACAACATAGTTGTACAACATGTTATACAATTAAGCCACAACTAGTTCTAAGGTTTATCGAAAGTGTTTACATTGTGCAACTGCTGCACAAGTGTGAGCAACAGTGGGCACTCGACGTTCAAGTGTGCGTGGCGGTCGCTGCGATGTTGCGCCGTACGTTGCCGACACTGTTAGACGGTGCCTACTGTTGCACTGCAACAGTTGCACACATATAAGTACCCTTTTAGTGATTAGCTGCAGTAAGCATCAGGGTAAGCATACAAACTGTATAGCCTGTGATCGTTAAGCTTATGTGAGCCAACTTGTAACGCTAAAACTTCCAAATCAAATACTAAAGTTTGAGACCAACGGTAGAGCTCAAGCTTTAAAACCGAAAAACAGTGACATATTGGCAAGGGAGCAATTGCCCCAGAACCAAATTTCATCTTGTCTGAACAATTTTTCTTGTCGGAAAATTTTCGTGCAAAGTGCAAAATTTAAGCCTGAGAATTTGCTTCTCGGGGAATTTAGGGGAAAAGTTACGTAAACTGTGTAATCTCCTCAGTCCGAAGTTTACAGCTGTCTGCTGAAAAATTCCAACTTACAGCTCTATTCGTTTTTGCGCAACATGCGCCGCTGTTTTGTTTGAGACCAAAAAAATGCAAAATTTGGGGCTAACGGGCTAAACCCACTATTTTGCAAAACTTTCGGGGAAAAATCAACATTTGAGCACTTATAATCTTTTCTGTCGAAAATTCGCAGTGTCCGTCGGGATATTGCAATTTTTGGCCCGACCTACCCAATCAACCCACGAAGCCGCCGATGTGGCTGGTTTAAAGGAGGGGTCACACTGGCGGTCCGGACGGCCGTGCGAACGGTCGTCAAAAAAACACCAACTGTTCGGACCCCTCCTTAAATGTAATTTTTTTACCAGTTTATTGTTACTGTCGCAGGGCGAGGGAGTTCAGAGTTTTTTCAACGCGAACGCGTACGCGTCGCCGGCGGACGGCTTTCACAACACGATCAACACGAGAACGAAACTTCGGGTCTACGACACGGCTCTCTACGCGTTCGTACAGAACATGTTCCCGTGCGCCAACCACTACATCAAACGATGCAACACGCGCGGTGTGTGTAGCCAGTGTTTCGGCAGTATAAATTAAAGTTTCTACTATCATTAATTTTTAACACTCGATGCAGGTAAAGCGAAGCGCAGTATTACCACCGTAAGTACGACTGTCATTCTGTCTGTAACATTGGTGTATCTCGGCCCTACAGGTCGTCACCTGCAAATTACTCACACGAATATTTAGCTAAACATTGGCAGTCTATTCAGAGAATCAATCCAAAATTTCGGCCGACATGGGCGTGGGGTGGCTACGCGTTTTTATCCTCGGTTATCTGCTACTGGAAATCGACGCAAAAGTTGGAGACGCTGCTATTGAAAATGACCTTACAATCCTTATCTACGAATGTACAATTGTACATCGCTGAAACAGTACAGTACAAGTAGCCTACTGGCAAACACTGAACGACAGGTAATATGTACAAAATTAATCAACAGTCAAATATTCATTGAAGTTATACCACACTCGGCTAGCATTAATACTGTTTTCGCAATTTTCGGCTACACTCGTGCGACATCAAGCAAAAAACGGTGTATAGTCGCTGCTATCTGAACGTGGTTTAAGTACGATACCACACTGCCTGAAGTGGTATAGCCCAAGCTCGTATAATACCACGTATACTCGTTAATCCAATACAGCAGTGCGGTATCTAGTACTGAGTGCTACGTTCGGATTTACGGAAACAATGACGAGAACTAAAGCCAATTTTAGCCTTATGCTCAGTTAACTGTAGCTAATTTGACGGACTATCTGCAAGACTTGTGCCATTATTGTATGGACCAGCCGGCCCGCGCCGTGACTTGTGCCGTGTTCGTGTTGTTAGGCAACGAAGCTTATCAGACGCTGGCAATGGACTGTCCGCTTTCAGGCTGGTACGACACCCGACGCCGTCGCCGTCCCGCCGTTACCTAGCAACCACACGCGCGTTGCCAAGCAACCAACGGACCATCACGTGACGCGTTGCCTAGCAACCGTCACGCGACCGAAACCGAAAATGTGACGTCACGTGACGTCATGTCTAGTCACTATGGCGACAGCTTTCACTCCACACGACGACGGCTTCATAGGCTAATCACGGGCATCCGCTGAGTTATTCTATTAATAGGCCTGATTAATTTCGACTGTATAAAATGTGCACCGTAACCATTTAAGCTTTTAATTCGTTATGTGATTTCGTGAATTTTGACGATTGACTAGTTGGGAAAACTGCTGCTGTGTCAAAACTTCTATTTAAACAATACTATGGATAATTTTTAACTGACCTTACTTGCAAAAAAGGTTTTTGACACAGTTGCAGTTTAAACTGCTAGTATTTTTCGACGTTGTTAATATTTATTCAACACATTCGTAAGTTGATGGTGATATATTATACAGCATAGAAAACTACGCTTAAAACTAGACCTACTTAGGTTAGGACTTCAAAATAACACTCATGGATGATGGATCGAACTTCATAAAAGGTCCTCACCATTACGAGGAACAAATTTGGAAGTTTGTTTCTGGTGATGGTAGGGACATTTTTTGAAGTCCGATACATGAGTGCTATTTTGAAGTCCTGACCTAAGTAGTTTCCAAAATTGTATTAATAGTATCTCACCATCTGTTTCCTAGTAGTGTGTTTTGACCACTTTAACTGGCAGCACTTGTGAGTCTAATGTGAGTTTAATGTGGTCAGAATTAAAATTATGCCAGCTGATGGGAAAATAACCGATATTTGATTCATTATCACAAACACGATATACTGCAAAACTCTAGCATATATATAAATTAATTTCTATGTTATGTCAATTGTATTTATTGTTAAATATGTGCCGCATTACCAGGACAATGTCACTATTTATTCACAGTGCGAATCTCAATGGTAGAAATTTGCTTTAACAACGACAGCTTAGATTAGAATTAGATATACCCGGAATAATTGACAGAGTGTACCTACACTGAATGAATAGGCTAATTTTTTGCTATTATTGATCAATTTTCTAAACCAATTAGTTAAGATTCCACGCTTAGACTGTGGCGTTACACTACCATGTGAAATATTAGCATACAGAAGCTGGCATCAAACTGCAGTGAGCTAGCTGACATTGATATTTCACAAGGTGTGTAGCTATAATACGTTTGAGATGTAGAGAAATTTTTGCTGATCACTTATCTGCAATTTTCTGCTGTCTCAGCATGTCATTGACAAGGATAATTTTTAACATGATTTTTGGTCAGTGATATATTGCTGTAAATCGGTGAATATGTAATCAAGTTACGACACAGACGTGGTACGGTCGCTGACTTTTCGGGCCGCTCTGCACTGGCGTAGCCAGGGAAAAGGGTAGGCCGTAGGTGGTGAGTCTAGGGAGCGCCCCAACTTTGGCTGTAAATGCAATGCAGCTTTGTGCAGTAGAACGAACAAAATATATTGTACCTACCGCGTGACTTCCGAGAGCTCTTCGTGCCCCAAATGCACTTGCGGCCGTGTTTTCGCCCCGGACCCCGATGAGGGAGTTCACAGCGCTCTTCGAGACCGCTTTCAAGGACCAGGAACCTTATCCCACTTTCGCCACAACTCCAATTTCAGGCTACGCGTGTGCCGCTATGTATAGCATGAGGCCGTGATTCGGTTTAATTACAGGGAACTGAACAGTAGCACATTGGAGGTTAGAGGTTTATTCTAAGATTATGCGCTGTATAAATTCACGTTTTACTTACTTGCTTTACAGTATTATTATTGATTGTATACATTATTATTGATTGTCGTGCGAATGAAGTCGTCGTTCTTCTGGTATTGTTAGTGTTGTTATCAGCTGATAAAATAAAATTGATGAAATAAAATACTGTACCGTTGAATGTGTGAGGACGCATTGCGGCTTTTTTGTTTAGTTTGCCCCGGCTATTAGTAAGCTTGAACACAGTAGGCTATTTTACACCCCTACTGTAACCTATACTTGCTTACTATACTGGGCCTACTATAGGCCAGGCCTTCTCTTTTTAGTTCTTACTCTACTGGTTGCTGTTAGTGTGTCCTTGCTTTAGCCTAAACATCACGAGATAAGCACATAATATTACGTCGGTGGTCTTTTACAACAGTGGCCTCATAAATACGAGCTCACAGCATTTTCATGCCGTCTCTACATCGTGAATACAGACACGTACTGTGTCGAGCCAATAACGCTATAGCCTATAGCATATGCTGAGAGTACCTATAGATCCGTATTGTGCACTGCGTATGCCTATTGGCCCGATATAAACAATCTGTGATATAGGTCGATCATAACCAATAACTGTGAGATATGGCGGTGACACGCGTTGATGCTTTTAAAAAGACGCGAACAACGCGACAGAGATGAACTGAACTGAACTGTCAGTTACAAAGCGAACGAACTGGCAATGCAATAGGCCTAATTCATTTCTGTTTAGTTTGTTTCGTTTTTTTGCACGCGCCTTTAAGCGTGCAGTCTATAGTTACCTCTGACTAAAAACTTGTTTGGTGTCTACACGATTGTATGCAAAATAGGCTCTAACTGAAAAAGGTTACGAATGGATTTCGATGAAATTTTTGATAGAGATTGGGCATGACCCATCAAAAAAGATGTAGGCTAGTTAGATGATCATTCTTATAGCGTGTTGTAACTTGTAGGCTAAATTATCTCCAATGCTTTCACGGTCCGACCATTGTTCAAAATGTTTTTGTTTTTGTGAACACTCTGCAGCACTTCATCATTCGTTATAGGCCTACCCCATGTCAGCCCAGCTGATCTTCCCCGTTCTCCTCCAGACCCACATTGCAAACGCTGAATTGCTTTACTGTACATTTTGAAAATGTAAATAGCAATTTTTATTACCTGTTGTCGCAATTATAAGCGCTGTGGCCAACAGCTGCATGGCTTGCCTGTATATAGGCCATGATAGGCCTACACTGATCACAAGTTACCGTAACGTCTCACTGTACTAGCGATGCTCGACCACATGATTGCACACTGTCACACAAATTAGGTCTAAACTAGCAATCTAGGGCTAAGCCCAACAAGAGTCCGCCCGGCGCCCTTAGTCCGATTGGGGGGAAATTAGCGGTTGGGGTAAAAATTTCCTCGGCACCAAAGTCACGTGGCCCGAACTCAAATGCATTGGCATACGGCGAACGCGCATTATCGACTTTGGGTAGGTCAACATGAGCGCTTATAACTTTGTTCGTTGTGGACGGAATTTCACAAAATTTTTTCTGTTCAACGCGGAAAGGATCGTTCTCGTCAACGCCGTTTAGACTTTGTCGCTATATTCATCGATTCCAGAGATATTCGCGCTCAAACTCGAAAGTTCTCGTAAATCGCACCGATTTTTGAACGTTTTTTGCCCTCCCAAATTTTAAGGGGGAGGTGCCCCCAAAAGTTGTACTTGCGTTAACACCATAACCTAGAGGCACGTCACGTGCCAAAGTTTCGTCAAGCTACGCCCCCTAACTCCGAAGTTATAAGCGCTCATTTATTACATTTTAAGCCAATTTTTGACTCCCCTTTGAAAAAAATTGTAAAAGGGCCCCCATTTCCGGTGGGGGATGCGCTAGTAAGACTTGATCATTCTCTAGCGCGTGTAAAAATTTGGGGGCGCAGCACCCCCTAGGGGCCGAAGTATGGTTTTCCGAAAAATGCGCTTTCGGTGGATACAATTCCACATCGAGATCTCCAAGGTTACTGGACCAAACTTCACCGGTCTTGTTTCGCCTAATGCGGGAGGAATCGCTGTCGAACGAGTAACTCGCCGATTTCGAATATCTTCATCCCTTCCGGAGATATTCGCTGCCGAACTTCGAAGTCGTCCGAAATCGGGCCAAATTTTTCTTTTTTCGCCCCAAAACCTTT
>Ga0209671_1004248_pt1 | contig 14119 bp, 11 predicted proteins | sample WorMetHERISLAND2_2_FD_187401 | JGI IMG/M metagenome (GOLD analysis project Ga0209671, IMG submission 187401) | Marine gutless worms symbiont microbial communities from Max Planck institute for Marine Microbiology, Germany - Olavius geniculatus... | ecosystem: Host-associated > Annelida >... | reverse complement strand
GTCTGGTGTTTATCATACGTTCCATAACCTTGCACAAGCAACTAGTTAGAGCAATGGGTCGATAACTTGTTGGGTCAGTTGAATCTTTACTGGGTTTGGCAACTGGTATGACAGTGGCAAGGTGCAAGGTGGGAAGTCACCAGTGGTCCAGATATAGTTTACCGCACCCAACAGAGTATCCATGGCAGAATCTGGAAGATTTTTAAGCATCTGGTAGTGGATTGATCGGGACCAACAGCAGTATCATGAGATTTTGATATTGCGTTGGTAAGTTCGTCCAAGGAGAATGGACTGTTGTAGGTTTCTGTATTATTGGAGGTGAAGGAAATTGAGTATTTTTCTGCATTTTGTTTGTAAGCTTTGAAAGAAGTGCTACAATGATCCGATTGATTGCAAAGTGTTCACATCAGCAAGTGACAACATAGGTCCGCTGGATAATGCATAAAGCCGACAAGTTTTGTAATTTCTTCAAATAACTGATCATTTTGCACAATTCGTTCACTGGCACACTCGTTACAAATTTGCAATAAAGAGGCCATTAGCAATCGAAGGACCACGTGAATCATTTTTATAGGTACGTCGTGATATTTGACCTTTCGCCCTAGACATTTGTTAAGAAAAACATAAGATGTAATGACTTTTTCTCATTCGAACCACATCTACAATTAAATAATTTATATTCTACCTTACACACAGAGTGGCCCAATGGAAAGTAAGCCTCTATGTTTTCCCCATAACTGCATTAAATATCGTCCTATATTCAAAATTCTTTCGCTTATATAGCCTACTCCACAGTAAATCTGCAATTAGGTGGTCATTATAAATCCCATCACATCCAAATGTGTTTCTACACTACCTTGTGAAAAATGGTCGGTTTCAGAATAAGTGGGTTACAACTTATAAGATAACATTAATATTACACTGTATAAAGCTGACTTCCCTATGTGTTTTTGATGCTATAAGGTCTTTAACAACTATTTTTGTCAAGTGTACCACGAATCTGGATAGTAAAACAACTTTAAAAAAATTTAAATCGCTTAGCATTTGATTAAGTTAAAAAGTAAATTAAAGTTAAGCGCTTAGATTTATCGACAACCCAATAGCTTACATAAGACATAAGAATTATGGCTTTTTCGCCCCTTTGCCATTCTGCCCCTGGCTTTTTCACTCCCTGGCTGATTCGCCCCCTGGTTTTTTGCCCCCTGGATCTTTTACCTCCTGGCTTTTTCGCCCCCTGGCTAATTCGCCTCTGTGCCTGGCTGATTCGCCTCCTGGCTTCTTCGCCGCATGGCTCGTTCACCTCCTGACTTGTTAGCCCCATGATTGATTCGTCTCCTCACCTCAAATGATTCGTCCCCATTGAGTAATATTGGTTTAGTGTAGACTAATATTTTTTTAAATTTATAATATATTTCGTTTTGTTTTGGTTTATAAAAATTAAAGCAACAACTACAGCGAATCATCACTTATGCAAGTGATTAGTAGTCCTAGTCACTTAAATTAATGTTAACGTCATAAAAGATTAAGCATAATAAGTGATCGAAGCAAAAAAAACAAGTCTGTCATCTCAGGCTCCATGGCAGCAACATCATGGGGTGAAAAATAGCTACAATCTTCCAACAAACACATCTGTAAATTTCCGATATAGCCTAATTCCGATAAAGATCTTAAAATTTCAGACTTAATTTCAATTCTGTATTCTCCCTAAAACGGAATTTTAGCTGCAAAAAATGCATTTGGACAAAAAAAATAACACAAATTACACAACGGGGGCGAATCGTCCAATGTGACAGGGCGAATCAACCAGGGGACAAAAAAGCCATGAGGCGAAAAAAGCCATAGGGTGAAAGAGCCAAGGGGCGAATCAGCCACTGGGCGAAATAGCAAAGGGGCGAAAAAGCCAGACACCACACATAATATACTGCAACTCGGGGAGCTCAGTTTCTGAAACCATTCACTGCTGTCGTTTGTTGCGACAAAAACCACTGCTACACGGATTCAGAGCTGAGATCTCTGCCAGCTGCTAAATCAATGACTGACGAAACATCCTCATCCGACCGTTTATGATCAGTACTGACATTAACATTGGCCACTGGATCAGACCCCTCACTGTCATTCACTGTCAAGCCTTCCACAGCAGCAGCCACCGCAGCATAGTTGGACGTTGTCGAGGTCTTCTTGATGAAGACTTTGTCAAGACGTCGTATGAAGCTGTCAACGTCGGAGCGCGCAACGCCTAGTGCAGCGGCGGCTGTTAGGTAAGTGCACAGGTAGCTGGAGTGATGAGCGCCGAACCCAGTGAAATGATGTCCAGCGATATCCTGCTCTGCACCGCGCATAACAACCCTGCACCAGCAACACAACAAACGAGACAGTGACGACCATCAATCTGCTACAGAAACAAACTAGAAGCGATCAAAAATCTCAAACCTCCACCGAAATTAGTGCTGCCATCTGGTCAACACAACAAAATGTCAGTTTACGTCCTCATCTCCTAGCAGTAAACAGTTCTAGCTGATCCAGAATCCACAAAAATCAGGACTGCCACCAAAATCCAATCACTTCCTTCCTGGGACATGCCAAACCTTTTCTAAAAATTTTGCCAAAATCCTGTCATAATTTTTTGACTTATCTTGGATACAAACAAACAAAAACTTGTGCCATCACCTCCTCAGCAGAGGCAAAAAAATAACAACTGATACTGTTACTACTACTACTATGAACACCAACACCACCACAACAACTAATAAAACTTATGACAAATGTTACTGTACATTTATTCTGGAGCTGCTCTAGGTCAGATCTACACTATGTCGGAAAAGCGTCCCACTTTGTGATTGTCTATGTTTTCGCCAAATATTAACCTACTTTCAAAATTCTTCCACTGGTGCACTCTGCGAACAATTAGCAATAAAGTGATTATTGAATATCCCACCACACGTTAACTGTGTCGCTACACTACCTTGTGAAATACAAATGCAAGAGAAACTAACAACAATAGACAGCAAGCGCGTTGGTAGTCAAAAAAAACATTTCTGACCAGACATGCAGTGAATGAACTGTATGATGCTACACTTTGTTTGATCCGTTTTTTGGATATCTGGTGTACTGAACAATATGTTTCTTTCTGGCCTTTGTAATTTAGTAAGCCTACTATTTCATCCACAGTGATCACGTTCTCTTCAGTATGTGCATGCTTCAGTCTGTAGTCTCATGCCTTTGGTCGGTGCTGCACTTCAAAATTCTGCCAGTATTCTTGGAAAACTGTATTTTTTGAACCAGTACAAGTTCTTAATCAGAGTCTTGTCTCCACTGCTAAATGGTACATTACATCACCGGTATATCGTCAGTGTATTAAAAATTATTATTTACGACAGTATCATCTGCTTTCGTTTACAAACATCAGAAATGTACGTAAAACTAAACACTATTTAATTTTTGTATAAAAATTAGTAAAATTTGTTTTAGAAAATAATTTTTTGCATATGGAATATAATGATTTTAATGATTTTTAAAAACTTAGGCTTCACATGGTAGTGCAGCAACACAGCTGAAGTGTGGTGGGATATTTAACAATTACCTTATTGCTAATTGTCCATAGTGTGTGCCAGTGATGAAAAATTGAAAATTGGTTAATATCTGGCAAAGATATGAAAAATGACAATGTAGGATGTTTTTGAGACAGAGAGTGTACATGTTCATCAGTCATACTCAGTTATTTCCAAAATTGCATTAATTTTAAATTTTCAGTCCAACAATCAGCCAGATATAATTCAACTCAAAGATAAAAAACAACAGAACAAATCTACTGCTTACCCAAACGTTTTTACTATGACTTATTGACAGGAAAAAAACTCCTAAGTAATAATAATAACAGTGTTTTAAAGAGCTAGTGCATTATCCAAGATCATCAATCTTGATATGATATTATGACAATTAGTTATGTTGTATTTATAGCAATGAACTGTGCTTGTATTATTGTATGTCATACTAAATAAAAAAAATGAATTACAAATTACATTAATCCACTTTAACACATGCACCAGTTCCATTTTCTTGACAGAGAAATTGACAAGAAAAAGCAAAAAAATATCGCTAAGCAGCGTTTAGTTGTAAGAATTCATACCTAACACCAGATACACATCTTGTGAACAGCATCGCTCCTAAACCAGTTGCAAAGCTGCCTTCAAAGCCATTCAGAGACATTGCTATAACAGTTGCCAAAAAACATTTAACAAGATTAACATAAGCCATGGTCCATCACATCACATACTCAGTACAAGTACATAGCAAAGTTTTCAAGATATCAAGGCACCGGGTCTGCAACTGATAGCAGCCACAAACTAAGTTAAGCCAGTGGCTTATGCACAATCAGCCTATTTTCCCAAGTTAACCTAGACAGCATTTTGGCACCTGACTTTAATTTATGTTCGCAAATTCCTCATTTTCCTTAGACTTTGCCTAATTACCATCACTCACATTTCTTGTTATAATGTTTAAGTCTGCATGACCTTTACAACGTGCATATACACTGTACGCTGTCTAAGTACAAAAAATGCTATTAGTTCCAATATTAAAAAGACGACCATCCAAAAGCTACTAAGGTAGAATTCCCAACCAAAGGTTCAAAACTGATAAACTGGTTCAAAATTCAACATGGTCTCACAAGAAAAGCAACTACAAGCCTGGCTCATATCAATAACTTAACGAAACTCACCCAGTGAAATAGGATTGTTCTTGGTTCTGAGCAAGCGTTGGCCATGGCGCTCAGCACACAGTGACAACTGCTGCTGCAGGTACTGATACATTGCCTTGCGCTCCGACAACAGACTACGATATCCAGCTCGACCCAAAGACAGCAGTGTTATAAACAAATCCATTGTCGGACTACCAGATGCACGACCTTCAAACAATTCATGACTGATGACGCTATACGTTGTGGTGTGTCATAGTGCATAACTCGCTGAGAACTGAGACTGCTCAGTGAGTGAGTAGTGAGTGAGTAGGGTTTTACGTCCCGCCTGACACAGAATAGGTCATTTCAGGGACAGCCTTTGCCAGCAAAATTGCACATACACATAATGGCAAAACAAAAAGTTTAACGTTTACAGAAAGTTTAACCTTTATCAAACACAAAACACAAAAAAACGACCTAAACCTAAAATTGTAAGAAATGTCAATTATAATTGTGCATATGTAATGATAATGGCAGTTGTATTAATCTTCCCTGTTATCCTCCAGACTGTCATCAATGCCATAATAGGGCTATGACTTTTTTAATTTTTTCTTAAATTTTAATTTTCCTGATGTTGCATTTGATGAACTTTTATCCTTTTATTACGTTTTTGAAGTTATTTTTATGGGGTTGTGCAAAAACCTCCCGCACCTAACATCACTTCACATGTAAAGGCATGACAGCTGACTGCTAATACAAAACCGCATGACATTCGTTAAAACATTATTTGTATTTCAACAAGTGATAATCACAGCAGTGACCTAATGGCAGGAAAAGTATGAAGGCTATTTAATACTAGCATTTGTTGTGTTTACAGTGTCATTGTAAAGTTGATTTATTTAAAAACGTCTTTCCAAAGTAAATTTTCAAAATCGATAGTGCAAAGAGCTGGTGAAAAATGGACAAGTAATTTGAAAGCAACAACAAAACGCCGCTCACCAGACGTGAAACATGAACTGAATAAAATAAAGTGTGAAATGCCATCGAACAGAGACAGCATTGGCAGATTTTTGGAGTTGTTCAATGAACTCAATGGGCAACTAGATCAGATAACATAACATTTGAGAAACTGTTGAAGCTGTGAGAAAAGATGAGTTTATTTTCTTTCAATACATCAAGTATCAACAAAAGTTGACAAAGTGATAAAATCCTTTAAAAAATAATGAAAGCAAAAAAATGAATTTGCAGAAAAGTGCACTCACATTACTAAGAGACAAATGGAAATTGGCTTCCTGGAGAGAATAAAAATATCTACAGAAAACAGAATCAGTCAGATTGAATCAAGCAAACAGAAAACATGACAAAAATGGCTCTTATGTCGACTATACATAATTCAAAACAACTGAAATGCCAATCAAAACCTTTCACAAGCAAATGGTTACATCCAAGTCAAGTAGTGGGGAAAAAGGTTATAGCACCAGTAATGAAACTGATCCGGAGACAGTTGTCGAAGAACTTACGAAGAAGCGCAAATATCAGTCTACAATGCTGCCAAACTGGTATCTTAAACAGTTTTTGTCAATCAGAATTGCATCAGGTGTCCTTTAAAGTTTAACAAAATAACGGATAGACGTTCCACCAAAAGAGAATTAGAAGTTTGGCGTTAGGTGATCAGAAATGTAGAACAAGTAAATAATCGACTACAAGAAACTATCTCAGGAGAAATTTTGCTTGCATTTTGATGAATAAAAATTTGGCTATAAGAGTATCAAATTGTCTGTTTCTTGAAGCCTACAAGAACTCTATATACAGCTTGACATCTTAATAATTTTGTTACATTTACTGGACCATTTTGTTTTTTAAACATAATTTGTGTGTAAGTAACTATCAGTCATATCTGTCTAAATAAACCAGCTGACAAAATGCAATGGTTTGATGATAAAAGACAGTCACTGCAGTTGTACAGCATATGAGTCATTAAACTCGTTGAACTAGTGATGCTGCTTTTGCAGTTTGCTGCATGTGATCTGACATAAAGCAGTGGCGTAACTGAAAATGTGAATTGTGAGGGTCGTTTCCCTTTTTTTTTCAATATTTCTTTTTTTCTCTTTCCTTTTTTTTCCATTTCCCTTTCCTGCACTTTCTCTTAGAAGTAGAACCCACTTAACTTCAGCTAGAAGATCTGGGAGAATGCTGTGAGCTACCTCATGGGGTTTGGATTGGAGCCCCAGACAAAATCGAATTTGGTGGAATTATAGCTTTAAAGTAAGATCTGGTCATACCAATTTTGAATAATTTTTGAGTCCCCAATATCTATTGTTAACAAAAATTTTAGATTAGGGGTTGGCCCCCTAATCCCTTGTCTACACCACTGACGTAAAGCCAGGTAAGCTGGCAATGGGGCAACTCTTAGCTAATACAGCCTAATACAAAACTGTCTGAGGTGCGGGAGGTTTTTTGAAGATTTGGCAAATCAAAAAGCATTTTTCTGAGTTTTGGACAAAAGTTCATCGTTTGAAACCCCAGGCTAAAAAATCTGAAAAAAATCATATCCCTAATGCCATAATGCTGTCTATTGAAGGACAGGGGGGACTGCTCAATGTACATGTAGTTGACCTATGGTGGGACCGGTTGCTACTTAGACTGGTGACTGTCTATGACCAGGTAAACAGTTTTCATTTGCAACCAACCATCCAGGACACTCAGTCTTCCATCCCTCCGAGGCAAATAAATTGAATGGCAGCCTGCATGGTGGCTGAAAGCAGTGGAAAGGGGTAGAGCAAAATGCATTCACCAACGTCACTGTGCGATCCCATACGGCAGTTCTGAGATGAGTTTTCAATGAAAAGTTACATGCACAGAACTATATTTGAATACACAGCCATCAGCAAGGAAACCTTGCAAATTGCAGCAACGAGCAGCACAGCTATGTGCAAACGTAACAGTTTTTTTTAAAGTTTACATGTAAATACTAAATGACAGAGGAAAATCTGCACATCTCAACTCAAAACATGGTTAATCTGCTGACCGTGTCACCAAAAGTAATAATAGTACACTGCCAATTTTTTTTCTTTTTGATTGACTGCCCACGTAATCCAACTTTAACTGCAAATTATACCACAATACAGCATCAAAATATTTTAATTACAGCAACATTAATCATTTCTATAACCTACCTGGATATAACTTGCCAATCTTCTCTATTAGTGATGGGTCAAATCCGGCAATGACAGCACCACCTACGGGCACCATGAAGTTCTTGTCTGTTGATTGAACAAACACATCGACACGTCCAACTCGTTGAGCCTGCAAACAAACACGCAATGAACAATTCAAATAATTCCCATGCTTGGAATTCATGCACAAAAACACATTATGAAAAGATACACAAAGCAACAAAATTAGGCATCTGTGTAAAAGCAATCAACTACAGCAGGCTATAGAAGTTGTACATAGCCAACACCACTGTGGGGTGAGTAAATTAAGTACCGACTTATCTGGTTGGAGTCAAGGTGGGGTGCAAAAAGCCATTAATCTGTGTCAAACTCATGGCAAACTGTAACAGTGTGTGATCTCATACAGCAAGGTGATGCTCTGTATTTTTGTAGCTCTGTGCTGAGTTTCCTACAAAGAGTCCTTTAACCTTTTTAATTTTTAATAAAGTGGGAATCAGACAGCATCACGTATTACTGTTGGTTTGTATTGTGTGTTTCATGCACCAGATGTAACCAGCCCTATGCCAGCATCTTCATAATGATGTTTCATCTTAAATCAATGCTGCTGTTTGACCTCAACACTGTAAAATGTGTAGTATCATATCTAATATACATGGCTAAAAACTCATGGTTGATGTCAAATGGATCTCACATCCATATTCTGACTGAAACTGCACATCAAGCAATGTGTGTATGTATGTGTGTGCAAAAATTGTGCATTAGCACAGTGATATCATTAAACCTGTTGTATGAGATGCATGCACTTTGATGACTGAACACCGTACGCATTGTTTACAAGATGAGGAATGTCAAATTCACTGCAGATGACAGCAACTTCTTCCAGTCTAATCACATCAATGCATTCTCCACATTACTAAGCCAAATTAAATAATATAATATGAAGCCAGCAGTGATTTATTAATTATAAAATGGTCCAACAACTTCAACTGCATCAACTGAGTCATAATGCAGTGTCACAGCATTAAGTTAAAGTTTGCTTTTCTATGAAAAAAATGATGCAACCACTGACATCATAAATCAGCAGCTAAAGGCATGGTAAAAACACTTGCATATATCAATAGTTATCAACGAAGCAACTTGTCACTAGGACCACTTGACCACATGCAGGACTTTTATTAAAACAATGCACTAAAATCAACAAAGATAGTTAAAATCTACAAGTGACATCGATATGATTCAATGTCAGAAAAAACAGAAGTAAATGTAAATATCTGTAGAACCTGTCAGGAACTCGTGGTGCAAAACAACTTGTGGTTGTCATGATACATGCAATGTTCTCTGCACCCAGCCGATCTATGGCAACTCTCATTGCTTCAATGTCAGTTCTCAACTCATCACCTTCAAGCCTGTTCTCCAGCACCAATGGCTCCAGTCCTTACACAGACAAATAATGAGACGGTCATACCTAAAGATCTGGAGTCCAAACCAGTTCCGATAGAGATAAACCATAAGCCTACTGCAAGCTTTGACTGTAGAATTGACTTAGAACGAATGTGGTACAGACAGAGCTGTAGCTGCAATAGATGGGTACTAAAGTTGTTCCTTAAGATCTGGTTAAGTCTGTAACAATTCAGTAACAATTTTTTTGGTTTTACTTATGCTAGCATATAGAGTGCAATACATCTTTATGGAAATTATAATCACAAACTATCACTGATCTCTCCAATTTCCAATTCCAATTTCCAACACGGGGCAGGGCAGCAGTGCCGCCCTATAGGCTTAAGCCGCCATATGGGCTCATCAGCCATCCCCAACAAGACACTAGTTACAATTAAGCACTTCTGGGAATCTGTGAGACTTTCTAATAAATCTCACTATATCCCCAACCGTTGCATTATCAATATCTTCAGGGTGTAAACATGGTTTACCCCATATCAAATTCCTTATGGAGAAAAACTTATTACAGTAGCAAAGAAAGTGTGAAGCACTTATTGATTGCCTCACTGCAACATTCACAGAATGGGTCTAGACAGTCCCATTATACTTAAGTGTCGGTTAAGCTCCACATGACCCGACAAAATACCAATTACAAGTCTGAGAGTCAGTCTAGGCAAAGCTAGTAGATCTCTCTCCTTTCTTTTACATCAACTAACTACCATTTCCTTCGTTTGCTGGCAAGTCCGTAAATCCTGCCAGCGTTTCTCATGTTGTTTATGGGCCCAGTCCCTAATTGCCGTTTTAACCAAAATGTGTGCGATCGGCAATGACGGTTCTGGTCCTATGAATTCTATAGAGCTTGCCTGTCTTGCTAGCTGATCCGCCTGTTCATTGCCCTGTATCCCAGTATGTCCTGGGACCCAGGTCAAACAAACTGGCTGATGCACAGCTAACTCATTCAGTGCTTCCATACACTCCCTGACTAACTTCGAAGTTATTCTAGGTTTGTGTAGGGCTCTAATAGCAGCCTGACTGTCAAAACATATAAAAATCGGTTCATCAGTCAGCTCCAGTGTCTTAAAAACTAACGCACACTGCCTTATAGCATATGTCTCCATCACTGATCTCTCTCTCTCCTGCACATGAGTGACATCAACCAAGTTTTTAGTACATCCAATACAAAGGACAGTGACTTTGAACTCGATTAACATTTGTCTCCAGGGCAGTAAACAAGAAAATAAAAGATGCACTAAAATAATTCCCAGATCAGATAATCTAAATCGAGAAACCACGGATATGGATCATGATCTGAATCTCCACAAAATCTAATTACTTAATTAATTGGTTTTGGGCCAAACTCATCCCTCACAAACAATTAAAAATCTGTTGATAAAGTTATGAGTTAGCTAATCTCACTGACAAACAGACAGAAAACAGATAAAGACACAAACAAAAACCCAACCTCCTTCCTTTGGTAAACATAATGAAAGTAAACGACCAAAACAGATACTGCCTTCAAAAATAACAATGAGATAGCACTGCATAGTCTGACAATACAAAACTTTTAATTTGCATTTTTAGTTACCGGTACAGAATTTTACAGCTGTTGCTAAGTTCTGTGCTGTTTTATTTGTAAGTATATACTAAAGCATACATGAGTGACAACTATTACTGATGCTCACCGGCTGTAAGAATAGATTTGAAGCATGACTTCTGGTCAATGCGTGGCCACAGAACATAGCGTGCTTTTGCTCTCATGCTTTTGAATGCAAGCATACACAACATCAGCGTCATCCCAGTCGCCATGGGAACAACAAATGCAGACGTCACAGACGGCACACCTGAAATGGTCAGATCAAAGTAAGAAAACTGCAGATCAGTTGCCCAAGCACTAGTGCAAAGCTGCACAATGAAGTCAAAATGCAGCCACATACTACACATAACATACTGATAATTACAAAAATCATTACCTGTTATCAGCTCATGTAAATTATAGACGTATAATGTTGACTACCAGCAAGTTCTTGCCAAATTCAGTACCTAACAATACGTTGTAAACTGCATCACAAGCTAAGCAACATTAGAGCAAAATGCCAACACAACAAATGTGCCAACATAAAACAATAAATTATGTAAATATCCCGATTCTTTACTGCAACAAAAGACCACAGCTAAATTACCTGCAAGTCGAATGATGTCGGTAACCATGCAGTTTGTCAACTTCATCATAATACTGGAACCAGCTGCTTTAGGCTGTATGTCTGCAATGTTGCCTGACCGGCCAATACCATGTCCAATACTGTGACACGCAAATGCTGGTACTTACCATTACATCAAATAACATCCTAAAACCGCACTAAACAATTTTTCCTCATGCTTGTGTTGATTACAGTAAACAGCTGTTATACTTATTGCTGCTGTTGTGATAATATGTGTTGATGTAACCACATTGTATGACTTCAGTAAACATGTAGTGCTATATCTTAATATAACACACAATTTTTATATTACATAAATAAAATAATCTACTACAAAAATTAAATAATACCAGTACTAGAAACATGTCTGATGCAACACTGAAAGAAACATTTACTGATAATGTCTTTGAGCCACTAAAGCTGATGCAAAGCGTGCCTCACGCTCACCCACTCCACAGTTGCCTGGGAAGTTATTACTGTCCATTAGAGCAAGCTCACCAAGAAGCACCTCAATGGCTTGATCACTCCAGCCTTCATCTGGCAATCTGTTCTGTTAAAAACACAACTACATAGGTCAATAGTCACAAACACAAATACATTATCCTTAGCCCGAACCCAGGCCCAAAAGCTAACCCTATCCCTATCACTAACCCTAAGTCTAGATCACTATTTCAAACTTATTGGTGGGGAACTTTTGCGATAGTGTCCTTGTGAACAAAGTTCTTAATTTACGACATGTTTGGATTTCTAATCTTGTGCTGGCAATAGTGTTGTGTGATACCTTCGAAACTTCGATACCTCAATAAGTATGGTGAGTACCAACGTTTCAATACCCAATACCGCCAAGTAATGTGACGATACCAGCTTCGATACTATGCAGTTTGCAACTGAATTGCTCAACTGTTGACAAATATTGCACACTGCATGACAGCAGCGAAAAAACACATCACATTGAAGCTGGTCTAACATATAACAAACATTTATTTTAGCAATAGCAGGGCTACCCAAATGTCGCGAGGTGAGGGAAAACTTCACCCCCTCTCAAAGGGCCCGTGGATCAACATTTCATGCGAACTTCTGGTATCGCGGTAATATCGAAATACTTGATACCTGAGACGGTATCGTTATCGTTGCTTCAATTTCAGGTACTGCATAACAATAGTAAGCAAACAAACGACCAGACAGCGCACAGCATAAGTCAGTGCTAACATTGTAAGCATCATATAGCAGCGTAGCCTCGTTATAAGCTGTGTCATAGACACAACATAGATCCATTATGGCAAACTGGCAGCCGGGTGGGATATTACCGATCACAACATTTCAAACAAAAACAACATTCCAACCTGTTCACCAAATTCATCCCAGCTGCTGATTCATCTACAGATGCTGTACGACATCTACTATTGTCAAAAGAAATGATTGTAATAACGACGTAACACTAACTAAAAGATGGCTATCTTGCCTCGTCATCTGCTCAGGCGGCCAGTGCTAGCCTGCTAGCCTGGTGCTATGCGGGTCTGTCGCATTTTCCCCGGAGAACGTTTTCGAATACCTAGGGTCAGTTAGGGTTAGGGTTAGAAATAGGGTCAGTGGTTAGGGTTTGTGCCAGTGTTCATTTACGAGAAGTTCTACTAAATTGTTAGGTAAAGCTAGATATTCTAGATATCCGAAAACGCTATCCGGGGAAAAATGCGATAGACTCGTGCTACGCTGCTAGGCTGCTGCCTGCTAAGCCATAACGTGCTTGCAGACGACCTACTTAGACGCCAAGGTTTTGCCGAGAGAAATGTACGGCTGAGAATCCAATATGGATAATCACAGCCGTATCTAGTATGGCTAATAACAGTGACGCTTTTGGTAAAATCCGAATACACAAAGCTCGGCACGTGCAGGAAAAGCAGATTCGTCAGCTGTTTGTTATGGCATCACACAAAATACATACCTGTTCCAGTAACTGCATAATGCGATTCTCAAGAACCTTTCTAGCTTCCAGACCCTGTCTGACATAGCTGGGTGGAACTATCTTCTCACAGAGCTTAAAATTTGACGAATTCATACTACCTTGAACTGTCAACCAAATATCAATACGAAGCGGAAATGAAAAAAAACAAAAACCACTAGTGCAATAAAAGCAAACTCGAGGTAGAAATGGCATAAAGGTAAATAAGTAACAACGCCTGTCAAGTAATAACGAAACGGTAACAGTACTGCCATCCCTGGTACTGCTTAATGTTTGAAATTGCAAGTCGTTGTTTTTGCATACTGACGGCGTACTTTAGATAAGTTTCTATAGGCTGTCAATACTCAATAGTAGTCATGCCATTGCCATATAGGCCTACCGCTAACCAAAACGGTTTTGTCACAATTCACATTTCACAATGAAAAGTATTTAGGATGCAGTTAGTAGCCCCGTCTTGGGAAAATGGAAGAGTTGTAGGGGTCCAACTTAAAACCACCACCGTCCACCTCCACTAACCCTATTCGTTTGTTTGTACGTAGACTAACAGTGGCTTCTATCCCCGCAAATCTGGAATCGCGAAATCCGGCGCAACTTTTCCGCCTAGTTTTGGGTTGAGGTTTCCTTTCCAAATTTCTCACTCAAGTTTTTTCTCCATGTTTCTTCTCCTTCTAGG
>Ga0209671_1004247_pt1 | contig 14120 bp, 10 predicted proteins | sample WorMetHERISLAND2_2_FD_187401 | JGI IMG/M metagenome (GOLD analysis project Ga0209671, IMG submission 187401) | Marine gutless worms symbiont microbial communities from Max Planck institute for Marine Microbiology, Germany - Olavius geniculatus... | ecosystem: Host-associated > Annelida >... | reverse complement strand
AATATAGGTAGCATAGGATAGATGAGTTTCTATAGTCAGATTCTGGCAGGGGTGGCACCTGTTGTCTAGGGATGATCAAAAATTCAGGGGGTTTGGGTGTCCACGAGACCCCATCCACCCGGATAGTCACTGGATCTGCACGATTACCACAGTGTCACATCGAAGCTGGGGGATGGGGGGGGTTTCGGACCCCCCACCGCCCCTGAATTTCTGTAAAATTTATGAGGGAACCACACGGGTCCCATGTGGTATGGGATATCCCGCAGGTATCCAAGAGGGTCCCCGCGGACAGGATCCGCCGGGTTCCCGCCGGTTATCCCGTGTGGGTCCCACATGGTGTCCCCCAGGGACCCGGTTGGGTTCCGTGTGGGTGTGTTGGCTGGGGCGTGCCGACATTTGGCTGGTTTCCCTCAACTGCAAATGAATAAAATTAGCGGAATATTGGCTAGTTTTGCTTTCATGAAACACGTGTATGTCTGAATGAACTATACCAATGATGTAATGACATTCAATGTGCGCGTAGGTGGTCTATTTCACGGCTGTTTTTCCGTACATCATCCTGTTAGTATTGTTCATTCGAGGAGTTACCTTACCCCACGCTGGCGACGGTATTCTCTTCTATCTCACGCCGGATTTCTCACGGCTCACAGAATTCGGGGTACGCGTTTGCTCATAAACCTAAATTTTAATACTTGGCTGATTATTTGAAAATGTAGGCCTATGATACTGTGCGGTATACGTAGATTGTTTGTACACGTGTCACAAAATAAACTGAACGATATTCATAGTTCAACTAGTGCAGCAACTTTTCTTTGCTGTCTTTATTATTAGACGAAGTCGCTTCTTGCAGCCAAAGCGATGACGCCTCGCAGCTATACATTTATCCGTAGTGTGGTGTGCCTGTCTGTATGACTTTCTGTACCTAGGTATATACAGTGTAGGTCTACGCGTGTACAGGTGTGGAACGATGCGGCGATGCAGATATTCTTCGCCATGAACAACTGCTGGGGCGGACTAATAGCCATGGCCAGCTTCAACCGCTTTCACCACCAGTTCGTCGGGTCAGAGTCTGTCTTTTTCTCGACTTTTTAAAATAATAGTATTGCGTAATTGGCTACTTGGTATAGTAGTTTGCAAGATGGTCTTGGGCAACGATGTTAATTGACGCCGCCTGGTTAATACTTGGATGTAGCCATCCAAGTCAACCATCAACTCAGCCTGGCCATCCTTTTGTAGGTAGGCGCAGTGTGTATTAACGTAAGCTGGAAAGTAAACAGGCACTAGATGTGCCTGTAAACACTCGATGTTTACACTAGTAAACACTCGATGCACTAGCCCCATATCCGTGGTCTCGCAGTGTAAGGTGGTGTTCGGCTGACGGCTAAGGAAACGGAGATCAGCACCGCCCTATAGGCTATGAGACTTACGGATCGGGAAAGACATGTTTTTATGTTGCATTATAATTCAGATAGCTAGTTTGGTTTTATTATCATCGGTGGCCAACTCTGATTGGCAAATTGCCCGTGCACTCGCCTAGAAACCTACCGCAACCCTAGCTAGACAGGCTTGTTTATTAATTAGTTCTCGATTTACCTACCTCGTATAGACGGAAGGCTGAGTTAACCAGTGTTTTGTGCTATTTGTTGACCAAGACCTTTACTCTTGTTTTCTAATTCCTACATAAATCTGTTATCAGTTGCATAGCTATCGTTCTAAGTGACTGTTCTGCTCGACAGCGAGACGATATTTGTGACGACGGTGAACTATTTCACGGGAATTTTCACCGGGTTCGCCGTGTTTGGGTTTCTCGGGTACTTGGCTGCTGAATTGGACACCAACGTTGCCGACGTCGTTGAAAGTGGTATGAGAACGTGCATATACATTATTGCGTCACTGAAAAGTGGCCTTAGTTGAATTGAACGCAAAACGGTACAAATTCCGACTTCGAATTGTTGGGGATTTGTTCAAGAAAATGCGTTCAACAATAAGTCTACGGAAATTGATGGCCCACAACAAATACACACCATCTTCTCGTTTTAATATGCTAAATACAGCTTGGCTTGTTGTTGTCCAGCAATTTAATAACAAATTGAAGTAGTAGGAAAAGCCCAAAAGACAGAGAGGCATACAGTGGGAGATATAGAAAAAAAGTGTAAAATGTAACTGTCTTAAAACTAAGTTAACTTACGTTTTAGAAAAATATTTGCAGAAATTAATAAAACGTCATAAAAAAATCACACACGCTTTTACCTAGAACGACAAAAATGGATTGATTTAGAAGCAGGACTGTACTTGCTATAGTAAATAAATAAATAAATAGGCCTAAGTAGCCTAAAATGTGTCAGTTTATATAGCGACTACTCACAAAATATTTAATGCGTTCAGAATACTTCGTGATTAAAATTTTACGAAAAAAATGATGGCTCTAGATAGGCCCTACCGTCAGAAAGTTTAGATACATGACACCACACAAAACGACGAAACTTAGGTGCACAGTAGTATCAGTAGTAGTGTGACTACGACCGATAATTACTGCTGGTTGTATAGGGCCAGGACTGGCGTTTGTCGTATATCCAGCGGCCGTGCTGCTAATGCCTCTGTCTGCACTCTGGGCAATACTGTTCTTCACGATGATTGTGTTGATCGGCATCGACACTCTGGTGCGTCTTACACTTCACGCGCTTCGCTTCGTTAAAGATACTTAACGTACTCGTAATTGCTAGCAGGAGTAGGCAAGTCAACGGAAAAAATTGCTGTGCCATTCACGTAAGGTATGTCTGTCAATTTTTGATCAGCTAAACTGCTCAGAAATTATATTATCGGATTTCCATGAAATTACATTGAGTTGTTGGGCATGGCCCGTAGATGAAGGGATGGTAGCTCTCCTACCCCCATAATTTGCTGGCGATCAGAAATCTTTGTGGATTTTTGATGATTTTTACCACTAAGAGATAGCATCTCTATTAAGTTCTGCATAGTAGCTTAATTTCGCCAGGTGGTTGCACTGTTCTCGACAATTTTTTGATATTTTTTATCGCTTTCAGTTATTGATATTATTATTTTCATTTACTGTTTTGTTGCTTCTGTTAGGGATGTGGTCTCGGTCTCGACATCTCGGTCTTGAGACGGTTTCGAGACGTATTAACGTCTCGTTTCGGACAAAATTCTTAACGTCTCGGTTTCTTCTCCGTCTCGGAGCTATGCGTCTAGGGTCTTGTCCAGGGCCGGATTAACCTTCAGGGGGCCCCATGCCATGCGACAACAGGGGGCCCGGCCCTTTCGCAGGTAGACCTGTGCTAGCTTTTGTACGGCATGTTAAAAGCATTTATTTGACTTTCTACAACTTGTTTGTAGTGACCTACAATTTCCAAACATGTTGTCGTTTTCAGGTATGACAAATGACAACACTATAGGTTTAATTTTGTACTTTTGATGCCTTCTTGAGGGCTTCTTGCTTAAAATGTGCAATTTCTGCTGCTATCCACTAATTTAGCGTGAAAATGGTTGCAGATAGAGACACATATTTGCTACTTATCTTCACATCCGTTGCTTTTTGGGGTATTTACACTGATGACCTTGAACGACCTTGAAATTTAAAAAAGCGGGTTTTGTGGTTTTTGATGCGCTATACACTGTGTCTCAAAAAAACATCCCTGACATTTTCGACTGTAACTTAAAAACCAATTATCGGACTTCAATAATTTTTGGCACGAATATTTTTGACACAACTTTCTATCAAACGACTGTTTAGTTTTCTACCTCACCCGGCGTTTGTTTCTGCACTACCTGGGGAAAACACAATCAGCAAAATATCACTTTCTTATCGAATGTGATATGATTGCTTAAATCAACAGAACGCGTAAAAACACATTTTGTTCACATTTCTGACACTTTGGCCGATATTTCATCCAGTTGTCCATTTTTCAACTGCCTGCAGTAAAATTGCTGGAAGTGTTTGCCCACCATGCGAACACAGGCAAGGAGACGCTTTCTCCATTCATTGACTGCAGAATCGATAAAGTTCTGCTCCAAACCAATCCAGGCTGTACCAGTCGCTTCTTGACTTCACAGTGCAATGGGAACATTTTTAAATTTAATGTTGAATGGAAGGGGGTAGAAAAATGTGCATTTTTAACGTAAAACTGGTCTATCTCAAAAACGGTGAAAGTTAGAGCCAAGGTTATATATTAATCACTAATAGAAAGTCGCATATTGCCTATCAAATTACGAGAAAAGCATTGACTTTGGATGACCTTGAAAGTCAGTATTGCAACAGGAACTGTGTGGGCAGTAGCGCGTCTTCCCTAGCGACAGCTAAGCTTCTTGTTTTTCGCGGTTTCAGGCTACGACACATAGGCCTAGTTCAACACTGGATTGTGCCAAAATTACTGCATGGAATGGGGATAAACCAAGAGAACATGCACATGACTTTTTAGCGCAAAACGTAGATTTTTTACCATTTGAGTTTTGACCTACTTGGTTTAAGAAGTCCTCCCTACGGAAAAGGCAAATTTGGGTAGGGGCCTACCGTTCAAAACGCATTATTAATCTATTGCACGTTGCACACTGATTCCACGCATACAGCAGCACCGATGCTGTCTCAGGTCATGTGAGCTTTGCTCAGATTACTTGTTGGTAATTTCTGTATCTTCGAAATTTTCAGAGTTTAACCCGTTATTATTGTGCAGCGTTATGAAGTGTCTTATCGGCAGCGGCGTGACTTTCGCCCAAAATGGGGATATCAAATTTTTTCCGATATCTATATTCGTTGAGAAGCCACGATCTTCCCTGCTGTATAAAATGGCTGCCACCATCGCTTCCTTTTATTTAGGCCTACTATCAACTTCAACAATAATATAGGTCCTTAAAATGCGATCAAGAGAACTATAAAGTATAGGTCTAGACCAGCTAAATCTGGAGACGAATAGGTTAGATATTTTTGGAAAACAACGGGCAAACAAAGTTACAGTCACCAAGCTAATACTGGTAGGAAAAAGTAATTTTGGCCGCCACGGGGGCCCCTGGCGCGAGGGCCCCATGCCATGGCATACTTGGCATATCGGTGCCCTGGTCTTGTCTCGGACTCGTTGCAATACGTTTCGGTTTTGGCGCATTACCTCTCGTCTCTGTCTCGTTTCGGATGAAATTCCGAACGTCTCGGTCTCGGCTTTAAAAGGTCTCGTGCACATCTCTGGTTTCTGAGCTCAACAGCTAAATAAATGTCTAAACGAACATAACTTTTACAGTTTGTGGACGTGGAGACGATCATTACGATGCTGTTGGATCAATTCATTGTTTTACGAAGTTGGAAGTCGACCGTTACGTTTGTCACTTGCGCTGTTTTCTGCCTCCTTGGTCTTCCTCTCTGCACCGAGGTAAATTGAGTAATCTATTGGGACTGATTTCGTTACTAAAATGGAATGTGGAGAACAATACATACCAAGAAATATAAAAATAAACTTGCATTTAAAGGGAAATTAAAAAAATAGAAATTTGATAAATATGGCATCAGATTGCAGCACGGATAGAAAAGGCAAGAGATGAACAATGCATTTTCCACGTTGGTATTTACTCTCCCGCATTTTCTCAGTTTGCATTTTCCATTCATATCATTAGCTGCTGCTTTTTGTCAGTCTTAAATTTTTAACCGTTGCATTCTAATTTCGCAAATTTGTATTTTAATCCTTGCATTCTTGACTTGAAATTTCCCAATGCAACGATTCAGAAAGGCACAGGACTGCACAAAACCTAGCATCCTGGAGAAGGATTTAGAAGGAGCTGCAGTCGTTGCTTGCCTCTCGAGCAGGCAACAAGTCGAGACAATTAAGTCGTTTTAACAGTCGCGTATTCTTCATTTTCGCATTTCCAGTCGCCTCATTTTAGTCTGTTCAGTGCTCAAGTTATGTTTACGACAGTGTAAATTATTTTTTTCTTGACGTGATGCCGTTTTCCTGTTTAGATAATATTTTGTGATATTTAGGGAGGCGCTTATATACTACAGTTAATGGATACCTACAGCAATGGTTGGGGCATCTTTGTCATCGCTCTGTCAGAACTTTACGCTATATTCGGCTTTTACGGTTAGAGCAGCTTTATATGTATATTGCTTATAGCTTCATCTGTAACTTTTGCTTGCAGTTGTCTCGATTTGTAGTGTAAAGTAAAGTGTCACTAAGCCTGTTTGTCGGAAGTGCTTTAGTTTTATATATAACTCTTTATTCGCATGTACACAGAGACATAAAAACAAAACAGAGAGATAGACCGACGGACAGGGACAGACAGAGAGACAGAGGCACATCGTTCGTAAATAGTCAATCAGTTACTGACATGCAGAGAATTCTCAAAATAAAGCGTCACAACATTTTTCATGCATGTCGTGCGTATATTGTAAAGCTGTCTGTCTGTCTGTCCGTCCGTCTGTAACGCTGCTGTACCCAGGTGCGCCAATTGTATTTTGATTTACAGTTTCGTAGATTATTATAATGCAGAAAACTAAGCCAGTAAATCTGTATAGCGCAGAATGTCGACTTGAAGGATGTCAAATCTGAGGCAGAATTTTAAGTTTCAGTTTTTGTCAGTATTTTTTTTTATTTTATTTGTTTTTATATACAAGCGAACAAGGAGCAATACAGGTTGCTACGCTTTCTGTCCGCTTGATCTTTGCCATAGTATCGGCCTGCGGCCTCTATTTTCTCAACTTGGCCTACGGCCTCGATCTCGGCCTGCGGTCTTAATTTTCGGCTTGCGGCCTCAATTTTCGACCCTGCGGGCCTCACCTCGGCCTACGGCTTCAATTTTCAGTCCGTCGGGCCTCAGCTCGATCCAGGTTACTCAGCAGCAATATGGGCGCTCCAGTATGCGTTGCAGCGCTGATGATGCGTCACCATGGTGACGACGTCTATAAAATTATGACGTCACAGCCAATCGCTGCGCACAGCTCTGCTGCGGCCTAGGAGGTGAGGCTGCAAAATTTTAGAAAAAGTAAATTTTTTTCAAACGGACGACTTTTCAGCGACATCTCACCTAGCCATGTTTCGGCCATGTACTCGTAGTACACGGATCTGCGTGGAAAATTTCGCGGCCGTACGTCGTGCCGTTTAGTAGTTATTGGCGGTCGCAACTCTCAAATATAGTATAGATTTTTTTATTGCTAGATTGTCTGTGTACATAGTCTGCTTGTTGTGTGACCTTGCATGCTGTGAAAAAGTAATTATTAATTCATTGATTTTCATGTACCGGTGTGGTAGGCTCAGCTTACCGGCGGGCTGAGTTTACCAGAGGGTACTAGACTTAAAATAAGCTGAAACTATGAGTTGTTTACGCTTTTCGGCAGCCTAAAAGGCTGTGTTGCAGCTTATTCAGATTTATTTAGTACAAACTTATTTTCATTGCTGAATAGGGCCTAAGTAGCAACACAGTCTTTTAGGTTGTCAAAAAGCGTAAGCTTAAACAACTCAAAGTTTCAGCTTATTCAGTACTCTTTGGTAAACTCATCTCGCCGGTAAGCTGAGCCTTGAGTAGTGTTTGCAATCCCAGGATCCCGAATCCCGGCCTTTTTCGCCAATCCCGAATCCCGGGATTGGCGGCGTTCCAATCCCGGGGATTTCGGGATTGCAAAAATTAGTTAAAATTGTATTTTTTGACTGTTAAATGGCACAAATAACAATTCTAGCCCTCTAATAAATGGAATATTTGATGCGCGTTAGTCTTACTTTTTTGTGCACTGTAATTTGTGTTTTTACATTCACAGTCACTCCCTACACTCGCAATACCTTTCGTACGGTCGGCCTACTACATCCTCATATATTAAGTCCCGGGATTGCAATCACTACCACACCGGTATGCTCACATGACGTCTGTGTTGAACGGCAGGAGCTGAGCGGTTTAACAATGACATATACATCATGCTTGGACGTCGGCCGTCCAAACTGTGGAGCTTCTGTCTGCGCTACCTCACTCCTACCGTACTCGTTGTGAGTTGACTTGATTCCGTGCGACTGTGTTAAACTAACTTGTAGGAAAACTCGTTCAGAGCCAGATCATGGTTTTTCCGGGCCCTGAGGCTTGAGAGCGACTGCGGGACCATTGTGCATATATTTGCAATATTGACTTTATTTTAGTTCTAATTGTGCTATTACCTTCTTTGCTTAAACAGTAAAGGCAAACAAAGACGGCGGAATGAATTAAAAGTGGAGCGATGCGAGCAGAAAAAAATTAAGCTGTTGTACGCAGAAATGGCAGGAGTTTTCGTCTAGTTTTTGTTTTCATTCTAATCCTTAGCATCCTTAACAGCATTAACACTGACATGCGCTGTGTTCTGGTGCGCAGTGCTTGTTACTGTTCTCGCTGATGAGACACGAGCGTGCTAGGTATGGTGACTACATATTCCCGGCGTGGGCTGATTTTATAGGCTCCATGATGTCATTCTCCGTGGCCGTCTGTGTTGCTGCATACGCCATCTTTGCCGTCTGCTGTCTACATACGGGCAGCTTTAGCCAGGTGCGCCAAGACGTCAATCAAATCCATCAGAAATATAGGCTACTAGGATAATCTGTTGGCCGAGTGCCTACACATTGTGCGGCCGTCTACCGGTCCATTGACTTTTTGAACTAAATACTGGCACACCATTTTCATTTTGGTTAATGGTCGAATGTTTTAGCTCTTCATGGAAAACCTATCTCAGAGCTACGGAGCGTCACCTGCCATATGGGATCACGCAGTGTTACTTGCTGCCCGACACAGGTGAACGCGCCTCGCCTTAACCCCAGCCATACAGGCCGGTACTCGATTTACCTACTCCGGGGAGATGGAAGGCTCAGTTGACTTTAATGTTGGTCATATAACGAGATGGTTACCTGGCCGTGGACAGTCGCCCATCTAAGTACTAACAACTTGATTGACCCGACCGACCGGCAGTCGAACCAACGACCTCGCGATCGCAAGTCTAACGTTCTACCGTTATACACTACCAAGCCACGTGCGGAGCATGCATTCACCACCTCTCTGATTTTCCTGCATCTTCTCGTTTTCGAGTTGGGAGCTCGAGCGTCAACAGAGAGACAAACGGACAGATAAACAGACAGACAGGCAAGACGCGTACTGCAACCTACCGTAGCGCGGCCACGCCAAAAACAAACCACCCTGTGCTTTTGTGTTCACAAGTTCACCAAATATAGACCAACTTTCACATTTTTTCAACGTGTGATTCCGCGATTCGCCAAATTACTGCGCATTGTTTGCTGAAGTATTTTATTCCTAAACGCCATGTAGTACGGCGCGTTTGATGTGTTGGCAGCGGTTAAGAGCGTTGACGCGACCCACCAAGTACTGGGGCCCTGCGCTCGTAGAACACCGCAAACTGGTTGACTACGTCGAGGGTTTTGCAGTCGACCCGTGGACAGAGGATGACGACAGCCAGACACTTTCTCAAGCCATCGACGACAACGTCTGTATAATAGTAGCACTGTAGCCTGTAGCAGTAATAGTAGTACATGGTTCCTACGGTCAGGGGAAGTCAGGGAATTTTAAGAAGTCAGGGAAAGTCAGGGAAAATCCAGACGGTCAGGGGAAGTCAGGGAATTCAAAAGTACCATGGTGCAAAAGTTAACAAAGATGCAGAAAAAAAAACAGAACTGTTGCATGCACACTGCATACAGCAGTTCAAAAATTTTTCTGCTCGCTTCGCTCGCAGATTATTTATACTTTTACTTTTTCATTTGTTCTGCCGCCCTTGTTTCTAGTGTTATTGCAAGCGATTGAAAGCCAACATTGGTATTTCGCATGAACAAATTTGTCAGGGAAAACAATTAATTTTGTTCTGGAAAGTCAGGGAAAAGTCAGGGAAAATGTATTCTGCAGAGTAGTAGGAACCATGGTAGTAGTTGTTGTTTTGTTGTTGTTGCATTAGTAGTAGTAATTGGTTGATTACGCCGAGAACTGTCAGTGGACACAGTCACTCTCGCTCAAGCAGCGTAGGCGTAGTGGTAGTAAGCCTATAAGCAAGCGAGTAACTATGCAGTACTGTAGCAAATGATCAACTGCTAGTGATTTTGAAAAGTAATAAGAAGATTAGTTTTTGTAGCAACCAGTAGTTTGTAGACCTACATTGCATTACACTGTCTGCTAACTGCAAACCGCGGGTCCAATTGTTCGCTTAGGCGGGCAATGGATGGCCGCATACTGCGCTGCAGTATCATTAGCTCATGCCAATTAGCTGCCACTTCCATGATTGTAAAGCGCTTCTGGTTTTGAGTCCGACTCATGTAAGAAGCGCTATAGCAAGTGCTGGACTTTACCTTTACCTGTTTTACTATTGCATTAATTTGTTTTATCTTTAAAAACTTAGGCCCTATTCGAGGACAGATGTCAGCTTTGCTGTTATGCTTGACGAGCACTGTATTACAGTTGTAGCACAATGTACATGTACTTGCCTTAGACCTTAGACTTCAGTTCATGATGTGTCTAGATGGATGTATTTGAAATGTAAAAATGTTAAATCTGAACGTTGACGCCATTGTGCTCTGTCTGTCGCCAGTTCTTCGGCTTCTTTCCAGGCAGTGGTCATGTCTTTCAGATCTCGTCTGATGATGTCCATCCAGTTTTTCCTCGACCGTCACGGCTTTCTCTTGTAGCCCTTCAGTTCCCACTGTATTGCCTGATGGTGCATTCTGTAGTCCGCCATTCTCAATACATGTCCCAGCCACCTCTGTCTGCTTTCTGATGTCCTCATTCGTGACTTTGTCTTTCCATGTGATGATCATCGACATTCCTCGTTAGAACTTGTGATGAGCAGCTTCCAATTTCTTCATCTGTATGACAGGCAGCGTATTAACTATTAACTTTAAACAAATAAACAAAAATTAACGTGTTGTTTGTCGTTGCAGAAATCAAAACGTCGTTATACCGAGGAAGACAAAGACAAGGCGACAAAGTGACTGAATCTGCAGACTTGTTTGAACACCGTGTCAGATTAGGCCTGTGTATCGGGGATGGGGGTGTCCCTGTCTTACAGGCCTACAACACAAGTCTTAGCCCACGAATTACATTATTAGCATACTTTGAAACGGACACCAAAAGCTGTAAAAATGCAAGCCGTCACAATTCAAAACCGTGCGCATAACTGGTCAGTTATGCGCAGTCAGACATGACCACAACAACATGGCGAAACCAGAAAATCGAGACCACAAACTGCAGTTTGGTTTTAGTTCGATCTTGTTTTTGAAGAAAAAGAAGAACCAAGACAACGATCGAGTCTACAAAGGCTGTCGACGTATTTGCTCATCTGGCTCAGTCATGTTGTTGGTCCAAGTCTTGGTCTCAACAGTCTATTGCTGATCATGTTCTACATAAATCATTGCACAGGGTCAGGGTGGGCCAAAAATGCACTGTTTTTGAGCGTTGTATTACAAAGGCATGTGATATGTCAAAAGATTCAGAATTTTGTCTAGCAAAGTGTAAAAATTGTGTGCAGGGCCTAAATATCTTTGCATAACTTGCATAAATATTCATCACACTGAAATTATGTTGAATTTGATAGGAATGCGTGAATTCAACAATTTTCATTCATCATACGCTGAAAAAACAAGCAATCAATAGCACGCACAATGAGTTCAGATAAACATCCTTGGCTTTGATAACAATCACTTGAGCGTATCAACGCTCAAAAACAGTCAGTTCGGGGTGAGTGAGTAGTTTCTCAATGGCGCATCAGCACAAAATAGGCCATTCAGTGCCAGTCTGTTTGGCCCACCTTGTAGATCGTCAACAGGACCCTGATGTTGTATTTCTTGCAAAATTTGCAACTATTTACACACTGTGTCCCAAAAAAGCATTCCCAACATTTTTGTCTGTAATTCAAAACCAATTAACAGATTTTGATAATTTTTGGTACAAATATTTCTGACACAACTTGCCATCAAATGACCATTCAGTTTCCCACCTCACCCAACGTTTGTTTCTGCACTACTTGGGGAAACACAACCAGTGAAATATCACTTTTTATCCAATGCGATATAATTGCTTAATTAACATAACGAGTAAAAACACATTTTGTTCACATTTCTGACACTGACTGACATTTCATCCAGTTGTTCATTTTTCAACTGCCTGCAGTAAAATTGCTTGAAGCGTTGGCCCACTATGCGAACACAGACAAGAAGATGCTTTCTCCATTCATTGACAGCAGTATCAATAATGTTCTGCCTCCAGACCAATTCAGGCTGTACCAGTCATCTGGTAGACACGCTGCTGCACGAGTCAAATCTTGTAATAGACCGGCTGTTGGGGCCCTCAGATTAGGATAGGTGGAATTTATTGACGTTGTTTCATTCATTTTAACACGAATAATGCTTGGTCTACTTTAATAGGCAGTTGTGTCAAAAATATTTCTGCCAAAAATTATTAAAATCTGCTAATCTTTTTCAAGTTACGATCGATAATGTCGGGGTTGTTTTTCAGGTATTCTGTTTATTTCAACACATATTTCACTTGATCTGCATTCCCTAGGTAGTGCAAAAGCATACACTGGGTGTGGTGAGAAACTGAACGACCATTTGATGGCAAGTTGCGTCAGGAATATTCTTACCAAAAATTATCAAAATCTGATAATTGGTTTTCAAGTTAGTCGAAAATGTCGGGATGCTTTTTTGGGACACAGTGTACACACATTATCACTGTATAATGTGGTACTTCATGCACAATTTTATAGAATTAATAAGAATAATTTGATAACTACGTATTGTTTGTTCCAGCAAAAAATGCAATTAATTGCATCAGTTATCCTATTCCATATAAGATAGTGCATTATCGTTCCTACACAAGTGTGCAGCAAAATGTCATTTCTTCTCCAGCTACAGGCGCATTTTGTATAGAATTAAATTTATTTCTGTCTTTTCAGCAAAAAGTCAAGATTACCTCACTTGATTAATCTTGCAAATTTGAGTCAGCCATAAAACAACACGTAATAGTACACAAAGATAATTATTAACCCAAACTAGAAGCAATCAGAGATCTTAAACCTCAGCCGAAAACAGGCCTGTCACCTGGCAAATATAAAACAGTTAACACAGCTGCTATCTCCTAATGGTAAAGAATCCTCGGCCAGAATCAACGCCATCATTTCGTCCTTGGGCCATGCCAAACCCATGCAAAGAATTTCATCTAAATCCGTTCATAACTTTTGGTTAATCCAGCTGACAATCAAGGCCGGATCACGGTCTTTCCAGGCCCCGAGGCTTGAAGTGACCTCGTACATAAATTTGCAATATTGATTTTATTTTAGATCTATTGGTACTGTTACCTTATTTGCGCAAAAAATAAAAGCAAACAGGCGGCAGAACAAATTTAAAAGTGGAGATACAAATAGGCTAATCTGCGAGCGAAACTAGCAGAAAAAAATCAAACTGTTGAGAGATAGAGAGTATTTATTTGCCAAAACACAAATACAATGCTATCATACAATGCTACACACCGTAGGCGGGCTGCCAAAAAAGCAATCGCTTATCAACGCTGTATGCAGAATAAGGCTTACGAAAAGTTTTTGTCTAGAACTAGAAGACCGCAACTCTCTAGAAATTTCGGAGCCCATGGTCCGGGCATGGGCCCAGGACCTGAAGCTTCAGCCTTACCAGCCTTATGGATGATCCTGCCCTGCTGACAAAAACTGACTAACACAAAAAATAGTCTCCTGCATCAAATCACTTTAGTGTATGATCAGGAACTGAGGCTTTAATCAGACGATAAACATGATATGCTCGGCCATAATGCAACAACACTCTACACAAAACAGAGTTACAACAATGGTCAAACTTCATAAGAAAAATGGTCGAGTTTCAAAACCATGTCAGTGTTGGCTTTTTGTAAGGCCGGACAACAAACAATACTGGGATGGCATTTGCAATTAAAAGACTTCACAGCTGATGACCCCATCTTATAACGAGTTCAAAGGTCAGAAGGTGGAGGAAATGCGAATACTTGAATCCGCTGTGATCATCACTGCCTCAGAAGGGTATCCCAACTGCTGTACAACAGCTCTCAGGCCTATATTAACGACCGGCAATTTGTCACAAAAGTGAAATTAATTTCGGTTAGCAGAAAATAGGCTCATGCTTGTTGTGAAATGG
>Ga0209671_1004246_pt1 | contig 14120 bp, 9 predicted proteins | sample WorMetHERISLAND2_2_FD_187401 | JGI IMG/M metagenome (GOLD analysis project Ga0209671, IMG submission 187401) | Marine gutless worms symbiont microbial communities from Max Planck institute for Marine Microbiology, Germany - Olavius geniculatus... | ecosystem: Host-associated > Annelida >... | reverse complement strand
GTGCGAGATGCGAGGGGCGAGGTGCGGGGGGCGTCTGCAAGTTACTGCGGAAGGACGGGGATGGCTCTCGGCTTTCGGCCTTCGGCGCACGGGATAACGCAATGGTATAGGGTGCAGGGTGTAAGGTTTTAGGTTAGAGGCTTATGGAGGCAAAACGTGAATGGCTTTCGTCATTCGACGTTCGGGGCTGACAGCCGGCTTCTGTTTTCTGTCCTCCGTCTTCTGACTTCTGTCCTTTGTCTTCTGACTTCTGTCCTCCGTCTTCTGACTTCTGTCCTCTGTCTTCTGTCATCTGTCATCTGGCCTTAGACCCCTGCCACGAATCTCTGCGTTCCAGGGTTGCGTTTATTTTCGCGAGGGTTTCGGCTTTGCGTTGCGACCAGGCAGGCGCTACCAGTTCTTCAGGATGGGGATCTCCGGTCAAGCGCTGGATCACGATACCGGCCGGGATACGCTCGAGGAAATCACAAACGAGGTCCACATACTCCTGCTGTTCAAGGCATCTGTATCCGCCGCGGCGATAAAGTGTTTCCAGCGGGGTCCCTTTCACAATGTAAAGCAGGTGAAGCTTCAGTCCGTCGATGCCCAGGCCCGCAATGGCTCTGGCGGTATGCAGCATGTCGCCGCGATCTTCACCGGGAAGCCCGAGTATCACGTGGACGCAAATCTTGATTCCCCTGCCGGTGGTCGCTCTGACCGCATCCTCGAAGCACTGGTAGTCGTGGCCCCGGTTAATCAGTTCGAGAGTTTTGCCCCTGGCTGACTGCAACCCGTATTCGATCCAGACAAGGTTGCGCCCGGCATATTCCTGCAAAAGCGCCAAAACGGATTCATCAACACAATCCGGACGCGTCCCAATGGCCAGACCGACCACGTCCTCCACGGCCAGGGCTTCGTCGTAGAGCCGCCGGAGCTTGTCGACAGGAGCGTATGTGTTGGAAAAGGACTGAAAGTAGGCCAGAAATTTTGCGGCTTTATACCGGCGGGCGAGAAAATTTTTGCCCTGTATCAGCTGAGCGGTGATGCTCTGGCCTCTCGCATGGGCACCGGTTCCGGAACCGCGGACGTTACAATAGAGGCACCCGCCGGTGCCGGCCCTGCCGTCGCGGTTGGGACAGGAAAGCCCTGCATCGATCGATATTTTCTGAACCCGGCACCCAAAAAGAGATCGCAGATAGGTATTGAAGTTGTAGTAGCGTGATTTCATGGGTAGGAGCCTATCCTTGACCGTTGTCTGAGTCGACAGTATAATCAGGACGCCTCCATTTCAACAAAATTTGCATAATGCCGGAGTTGAAGCGGAGTGCTGCACAAAAACGATAGTTAATGGTGTCAGGTTTCAGGTTTCGGGTTTCAGGTGTCAGCCCCGCCGCGCCTGATTTGAAAAAATCGTAAAAATATACAGGACTTGATAATGCATTAAGAAGCTAACTTCAACAGTTATAAATTGACCCGGAATCCGTAACTTCAAACCCGAGAATAGATCTTGGATATCCTGAAGGGCCATATGAATCCGTCAAATTAGTGCCTGACACCTGACACCTGACACCTGCAACCTCAAAATATTAAAACGTCAGACCTTGACAAGATCGGGCAGCCAAAGGCATAAAAAATGACTTAAGCAACGAATAGCAGAATAAGCATTGCCTGACAATGAAACACAATTAATGACAACTTCCACCGAAACATACGATGTCATTGTGGTGGGTGCCGGCCATGCCGGGTGTGAAGCCGCTCTGGCGGCAGCCCGTATGGGATGCCGTGTGGTCTTGCTGGCAATCGATCTCGACAAGCTGGCGGCCATGCCCTGCAGCCCTTCGATCGGCGGAATGGCCAAAGGACAGCTGGTCAAGGAAATCGATGCTCTGGGCGGCGAAATGGCTAAAATCACGGACAAAACCGCCATCCAATACCGCACCCTGAACACCAAAAAAGGGCCGGCGGTCCAGTCTTCCCGCACCCAGAACGACAAGACCCGCTACCACATGGCCATGAAGACCGCTATCGAAAACCAGCCGAATCTGGATCTGAAACAGGCCAAGGTGCAGCGTTTGGTTGTTGAAGACAATCGCGTTGTCGGCGTTGAGGATAACACGGGCTACGGCTACCAGGCGCCGGCCGTGGTTCTGGCCACCGGCACCTTTCTCGGCGGCCTGATTCATATCGGATTCAACGCCATTAAAGCCGGGCGGGCCGGTGAGTTCGCATCCTACAGCCTGGCCGCCAACCTGCGCGACTTGGGCTTTTCGCTGGGCCGTTTCAAAACCGGGACACCGCCAAGGCTGAAAAAAGCAAGCATTGACTTCAGCAAATTCCAAATTCATGAGGGCGATCCCCAACCGGCACCGCTATCAGCCTTTACCGATAAAATTACCATGCCGCAGTTGCCCAGTCATATCGGACACACCGGCAAAAGAAGCCACGCCATCGTCCGCGACAATCTCGAGAGTTCAGCGCTTTACGGTGGGATTATAAAGGGTACCTCGGCACGCTACTGCCCTTCCTTTGAAGACAAAATCGTTAAATTTCCGGATCGGGAGCGCCATCAAATCATCCTGGAGCCCGAAGGTCTGGAGACCGAAGAAATCTATGCCAGCGGCCTGGGCAACAGTCTTCCTCGAGAAATCCAGACCGAATTGGTCCGGTCGGTGGAAGGTCTGGAAGTTGCCGAGATCATGCGGCCCGCTTATGCCATTGAATACGACTATATCAATCCCGTTGCGCTCGATGCCACTCTGGAAACCAAACTGGTGGCAGGACTATTTCTGGCCGGCCAGATCAACGGAACTTCGGGGTATGAGGAAGCGGCCGCCCAGGGCCTCTGGGCCGGCATTAATGCAGCTTGCAAGGTACAGGGCCGACCGGAATTCGTCCTGGATCGATCTCAGGCATATATGGGTGTGATGATCGACGATCTTGTCACCCGGGGAACCCGGGAACCCTATCGTATGTTCACCAGCCGGGCGGAGTATCGTCTCATGCTGCGGGAGGACAACGCCGATCTGCGCCTGATGGGTTTGGGAAACGAATTCGGGTTGATCGATAATCAGACCCACAAGGAGATGCAGGAACGCCAGGAGCAGATTAACAGGGAAATTAAACGAATCAAAGGGATCGTCATCAAACCAGCGGCGGCGGTGAATGCGTATCTCCAACAACGCGGTACGCAGCCGATTCGTCATGGCGCCCGTCTCGAGCAGTTATTAAAAAGAGCCGAATTGGACTACGCGATGGTGGACGACCTCGCCCAAAGCCCGGTCGCCATATCCAAACCCGTCGCGCGTCAGGTGGAAATCGAAATCAAGTACGAAGGCTACATTCTAAAACAGCTGCGCGAAATAGAGCGCTTCAAGAGTATGGAAGGTATAAGGATACCGCCCGATTTTGAATACTCCACGGTTCACGGTTTATCCAACGAATTAAAAGAAAAGCTTGCCCGCATAAAACCAACGACCCTCGGACAGGTTTCGCGCGTCGAGGGCATTACCCCGGCGGCCATATCGGTACTGATGGTGACGCTCAAAGCCGCTCAAAATGCGGCGGAGGACAGATGACAGATGACCGTAGACGGATGACAGAAGTCAGAAGACTGAGGACGGATGACAGATAACAGAGGTCAGAAGACAGAGGACAGATTACAGATGACAGAATTCAGAGGACGGATGACAGAGATCAGAGGTCAGAAGACAGACGACAGAAAACCGACGACAGAAGACAGATGACAGATGCAAGCCTCTAACCGTAAACCTCCAACCCTATTCCTTACACCCTGACCCCTATACCCTATCCCCCTCCATTGCCCCGTAAGTCGAACGCCGAAAGCCATTCCCGTTTTACCTCCAAAAGCCTCCAACCTAAAACCTTATACCTTGTACCTTACACCCTACACCCTATACCTTATACCTTCCACCTTTTTGTTTCCCGCAACTCGAAACCCGCAACCCGATACCCGCAGGTTGACACCTTATGGTATTCACCTTATTTTAGATGGCAAAATATCAACCACAAGCCGGGCAAAAGGGATTCAACCAGCATGTCAGAAGACTATTACAATATTCTGGGTGTCAAAAAAGATGCCAGTGATGCCGAAATAAAAAAAGCGTATCGCAAGCTGGCGATGAAGTATCATCCGGATCATACCAAAGGAGACAAAGGCGCTGAAGAGAAGTTTAAAAAAATAAGTGATGCCTATGCCGTGCTGAGCGACAAAGATAAACGCAAAGAGTATGATACCTTCGGCTCAGAGGGTTTTCACCAGCGCTTTTCCCAGGAAGACATATTTCGCGGTTTCGATTTCGGCGACATTTTCAGGGAATTTGGTTTCGGTGGCACAGATTTTTCAGGCGGCAGGGGCGGTGCCAGGCGCTTTAGTTTCGGCCAGGGTTCTCCCTTCAATTTCGGGGGCGGACAACAGCAGGCCCGCGTCAAGGGATCGGATCTTGTCTACGAGCTGCCCCTGACATTGCGCGAAGTCGCCACGGGTGTGTCCAAAACCATCTCATTTCAACACCAGGGGCGCAACGAAAATCTGACAGTAAAGATCCCCAAAGGGTTGATAACCGGCAAGCAGCTTCGGCTCGCCGGCAAAGGCAACCCGAGTCCCTACGGTGGTCCGCCGGGAGACCTTTACATCAAATCGAAAGTCCTTGATGATGCCGAGTTCAGTGCCCAAGAATACGATCTCTACCTGAATCAGGAACTTAAACTCAGCGAAGCAATATTGGGGGTAACGGTCTCGGTCCCCACCATCGAGGGCAGGCAGCTCAGTCTTAAAATACCGCCCGGTACCAGACATGGGACCAAAATGCGATTGTCCGGCCATGGCCTCCCCCACATGAAGAAAGACCGCAAAGGCGACCTTTATGTCCGTATTCAAATCACCATTCCCCAAAATCTCACCGAACAACAACGAAAACTAGTCCTGGAAATGGCGGCCATCGGGCTGTAAGGAATCAAAATTATTGACAAGATGGCCCTTTCAAGGTAATCTAGTAGACAAGCCGTCATCAATTATTCTCTAGTAATAACAGCCGTCTATTTGCCTGATCTCACACCGGTCCGAAAAGATCCAACCGAGATAAGAAACAACGATTGAGGTAAAGAAAAACTGGCCCGGCCGTCAGATAGTTGATCGGTGAAATGATGACGGATAGGCTTGTGCTTGCTGTAAGGGATTCACCACGCTTCTGGCATCAGCTCGTCCAGATATAGATGCAATTGGGGTAACACATGATTATTACCTGCAACGAATGCGATTCAAGTTTCAACGTCGATGACAGTCTAATCAAACCCAGCGGTTCCAAGGTCAGGTGCTCAAACTGCACCAGTGTTTTTGTGGCTTATCCGCAAACGACCGATACGGATGATGGTAGCGAGTTTGAATTGGAAGATCTTGACAGTTCTCTGGAAGCGTCACCCGAAGATGGCGAGTCAATGCAATCCACAGGCATGTTAAATGAGCTTGAACTCGACCTGGATGATTTCGACGGCATACCGGATTCAGATATCGGTCAGGAACCCGGCAACCTGGCAGATGACAGCAGCGGCGAACTCGAACTTGGGCTCGATTTAGATGATGACGATGGACTCGGTCTGGATATGCTCGACGAAGCCGATGAGGGCGATGAGTTGCCGGATTTAAGTGAATTTGAAGATTTAGCCGAATTGGATGATGAATCGTTTGCTCTGGATGACTTGGATGAAGAGCTTGGAGACATTGGCCTCGAATTGGAGGGCGAGGCCGATACCGCAGCCGATAGCGATGAAGCCGATCCCGCCTTGGAGGGAACCACTGAAATCAATTTGGACGATCTTGATATCGGGGCATTTGAAGAGGCCGAAGCCTCGGCCGATGCAGACGAGTTAGAATTAGGTCTAGATCCGGGTCAGGATGGGGATTTAGATTTGAGCGAGGAAAAGGCCGACAACGAACTGGCCGTCGAAGATGGCGATCAATTGGATTTATCCGATCTGGAGTTGGCCCTCGACGATATACCCGAAACCGACGAAGCGGCGCTTGTTGATGCCGACGAACTTGATTTCGGCCTGGAAGAGCCCGCGCCCGAAAAGGCCGGTGCTGCTGATGCCGCCGCCCAGGTCGAAGACGCCGATCAGCTGGATTTATCCGATCTGGAGCTGGCCCTCGACGATATACCCGAAACCGGGGATGCTGAGGCTGCTGCTGCCGACGAGCTTGATCTCGGCCTGGAAGAGCCCGCGTCCGAACAGGTCGGTGCTGCTGACGCCGCCGCTCAGGTCGATGATGCCGACCAGCTGAATTTATCCGATCTGGAACTTGAGTTGGACGATACACCCGAAGCGGGAGATGCGCCAAATATTGCAGCCGACGAACTCGATCTCGGCCTGGAGGAGCCCGCGTCCGACCAGGTCGGTGCTGCAGATGCCGCCGCTCAGGATGATGACGCCGATCAACTGGATTTATCCGACCTGGAACTTGAGCTGGAAGATACACCCGAAGCGGGAGGTGCGGCAGATCTTATAGCCGATGAACTTGATTTCGGCCTGGAGGAATCGGCGCCCGACAAGGCGGGGGCTGCTGAGGCTGCCGCCCAGGATGATGACGCCGATCAACTGGATTTATCCGGCCTGGAGCTTGAGTTGGACGATATGCCCGAAGCAGGGGATGCAGCGGGTGCCGATGCCGATGGCCTGGACTTGGTTTTAGAAGAGCCGGCACCGGGTGAAGCCGAAACTGCTGCAGATGAATCAGCGGGCGATGACGGCGAACTGCTGGAGTTGGATGCCGATCTAGAAGGCCTGGACGACGCCGTAGCAGTTGGTGAGGACAACCGCTCCGACGAACTGGATCTGTCGGACCTGGAAGATATTTTAGCTGCGGATACCCCCCCCGAGAGCCAGCCGGGCGGCCAGGAGACCGCCGGGGATGAGGATCTCGAACTCGACCTCGATCTTGAGTTAGGGACAGCCGAGCTTGACGCACCCGAACAGCCCGAAGATATAGCAGCCGACGATCTTGAGCTGGATTTAGCTGATCTGGAGGAAATTCAAGCACCAGGTGATGCGCCTGTCGCTGAGGGTGCGGCAGACAGCGACGCCGATGAGCTCGATCTGGAATTCGACATAGAGGAACCGTCGGCTCAGGATGCAGGTGCACCGGCTGCGGCTGGTGCCGACGAAAGCGCTCCGGACGATGACATGCTGGACATCGAAAAAATGCTGGAGCAGGGTGAGGATGCCGGACCCGGCATCGATAGTGGTGACGAGCAGGATCTATCCCTTGAACTGGAAGGGGCTCTGGACGATGCTCCCACAGAGAGCGAGCCCGATTTCGATCTTGACTTTGACATCGAAAGCGAACTCCTGGATTCGGAACAAAGTTCAGGCGGTGGGGCAGCCGCCGATGATTCGCTGGGATCCGATCTGTTGGTCACCGACGACGTGGACTTTCTGGGTGACGGCGGATTTGATGAGGACCGATCCCAGATGACCGATGTCGTGGATACGGATGAATTCGACACCGACGAATTTTCGGATACGAATGACGGCTATGGCCCAACGGATGTCATGCCGGACATCGATGAGGATCAAGAGGATCAACCGGCATCGAAGGCAAGACCCGTGGCCGCCAGGAAACGGTCGAAAAAGCCGGTCTTCGCTGTTTTGATGCTTCTCCTGCTGGCCGCCGGCGCTCTTATTCTTCCCAAGAGCCTGGGAATACATATCCCCTATCTTAGCGACATCAAGGTTCCTTACATCAGCGATATTGATATCAGGATTCCCTACCTCAGCGATTGGCTCAACCCTCAACCGCAGGATATAGCCGGCAACCTTAAATTCACGCCTATCAGCCGGTCCATCAGTGGTAAGTTTGTCGATCATTCCAATGCCGGGCGTCTTTTTGTCATCCGCGGCAAACTGAGAAATGAATATGATCACCCCCGCAGCTTTGTCAAAGTTACCGGCAAGCTTTACAGAAAGGGTCAGAAACTCGCTAAATCGGCAACCGTCTACTGCGGAAATGTGATACCCGAATCCGATCTCGCACGGATGGATATGGCCGCAATTCAAAAGCGCATGAAAAACAAATCCGGCAACAAGAAGTCGAATCAAAATATCAAAACGGGAAAAGCGGTGCCGTTCATGATCGTATTCGACAAATTGCCGAACAATCTAGACGAATATACGGTGGAAGTGGCCAGCTCTTCCATCTAGGCATAATGGATTCAATGCATCTTGTCTAAGGCTGTCAGCACCAAACAGCCCAACCCACGATCGCAATTTACCCCGCTGAACGCGCTTGGGTTTCAGCGGGGTCTCTTTTTTTGGGGATAGGAAGCTCCTTGAATCGAATCAATGGTAATTTTGAGCTTGACTAAGCAATTCTTAGTTGGTAATTAATCGGTTTACCAAAACCATCAATGCAAACATGATATTTGTGGCGATGTAGCTCAGTCGGTTAGAGCATACGGCTCATATCCGTAGTGTCCGGGGTTCAAATCCCTGCATCGCCACCACCCATATAACCTACTGCATTTGCAGTAGGTTTTTTATTTAAGGAAACCCGGTCGATTCGCTTCTGGGCTATTCAGCCGGCTTATACCAGGGTTTCTGTTTGCGCCAATCCATTTTCTCGAGGTTGTATTTCTTGGAATGCTCGTCGAGCAATTCATTCTGGGCGTTGAAGCCCGGTCCCCATTCCCCTTCAGCAATAAAATCACTCATCGGGCTGGGCCGTCCCTTTTCCGGAGGCGGCTGGCGGGTCGGTCCCGGTACACCGGTTGCCCGGTCGGGTGAAACGGCCATGCGTTCAACGATTTTGTCCTTGGTAATGTTCCAGACCATCATGTCGACCGCCATGGACAGCGGTCCGTCATAGGTCTCGCGGATGCCGTCCCTGATACCTTCAAACGCCTCTTCGAAACTGTGGTAAGCCACGGCATGGCGTGGCTTGATGGTGCTCATGATCTTGCCGAAGGCTTGACCCGAGGTGTGGAATTCGCAGCAGGCGCGCCAGGCAAGCTGGGGCGGCTGGTTATAGCCGGTGACAAAATATTCGGGCGTGCCGAAGGCTTCATGGATAACGAAATCGGCGTCCTTGGTGTACTGCACGAACCACTTGTTCGGAGCGCTGTCGCCGCCGAACACCAGTTTCATGCCGGCGTATTCGACGATATAGCTCACCGGGCCGTCGCCGGCATGAATGGCCGGGATGGACCGCACGACGATGCCGTTGCGGTCATAGATGACTGCATTGACCGCTTTGTAGTCAAATTCATGCACTTTTATCCGGCCGGGCACCGGTGTGATCTTGTAGGCCCGGGTCTGGTAGTCCCAGTTGAAGGCCTGCAGGAAATGTTCGATGGCATGCTGGGTGCCCATGTCCGGCGTCTGCCCGCTCGGGCCCCAGACCTCCAGCGGCACCGGCCGCCCGGCGGTCCAGCCACCGGCCCACAGGGAAGCCAAATCCCCCCAGTGATCGGTGTGCAGGTGGCTGATAATGACCTTGGTCAGAAATTCGGCCGGTATCATCAGCGCGTTGATGTTGCGCATCGAGCCGGTGCCGATATCGAAAATTATTTTTTCGCCGTTGCCGAATTCAAACAAAAAGCACGCCGAGGCCTGGCCGCGGCGCTGATCCGGCATACCGGTGCCGGCGGCAATCACACGCACCTCGTCTTTGGCCAACACCTCGGTCCCGGGGTAATAGACATAGCGATCCGGTGCGACCACGTTGGGGCCTTTAACCGTGCCGCCGGCCGCGTGGGCCTCTTTTACCAAGCCGGTCGCCATGCCAGTCCGGCCGGTAATGCTCCCGGCAATGTAAACGACCTGCAATGAGACAACCGCAACCAGGCAGATTCCAATAATGGTTAATTTTCGATTCATTTTGTCCTCCTTTTTAATCGTTAAGGGTGCTGTTTGGGATTTATTCGGCTGATATTGGCGATTAAGGTTGGAATTTCAATAATTATGAGATATTGCCAATGTGTTTCAATAAATTAATTCACTGTACACAAATGTCCAGTAAAAACCGTCTCCCATACTATGAAAAAAGCCAAAAGAAGCCAAAGGACAAACGTGAGAAAAGATCAATGGCTTGCCAGGGCGCTTGAATCTCTTGAGTCCAGCGGTGTCGAGGGCGTCAAGATTGAAAGGCTCGCCAAGGCGCTGGGTATTTCAAGGAGCGGATTTTACTGGCATTTTAAAAACCGCCGAGATCTTTTGGAGCACCTCCTTGAGTATTGGATAAGTGAATATACGGGCGTTGTCTCTGAAAATCCTGATGTAAGGAAGCTAGACCCGCAACAGCGCCTGCTGTCGGTGATGGAGATGATCAGGGACAAAAATCTGACCAGATACGACCTGGCAATCTATGCCTGGGCGAAGTTTGATCCGCTGGCGCGCAGGGCGTTGAAAAAAGCAATAAACATTCGTCTCGGTTATCTGCGTTCAATCTTTGCCGAATTGGGATTCTCCGGTGATGACCTTGAAATGCGAACGCGGCTTTTCGTATGTTATCATTCCTGGGAAGCGACCATGTTCGCTGATGCCGCCCGCCGGAAACAGCTGCTGAAAGCGCGCTATGAGTTATTTATTCAAAAATGAAGGCCCCCGCCTGCGGTATTGCCTTAGTAAACAAAGCGCACATTGAGGCCCGCTCCCCAATCAAAAGGCTTGTCCGAACCAATACCAGCCAAGCCGCTAAAGTAGGCGCCGAATAGGGGCGTGAACATTTTCCCGAACTCGAGCTCCGCGGAGGCAGGAATTTCATTGTCGTTCTCCCAGTCAACCGGGACCTTGAAGTCAAGTTTAGTCCAGATCCGCTTCGGTAATTGCTGTAGACCAATGAAGCGAAACGCAGTCGTGTTGATATCATCACCGTTGTAGGACACAAAGTGCTGCACCAGGGGAACCAGCGTGGTGCCTTTTCGCGGAATGAGCGCCACACCGAATAGAGGCGCAATCTGATCGGAACCCGAACCGATACCCTTGTCATCGTTGTTGAAGTCCAGAATCCACTCAAAGCCCGTCGCCAGACGATACTTCCAGGAGCCGGATCGCCCATCTTTCAAAAAAAATATTGGTTTTAAGCGCAGTGATTCCCAATCATTTTCACTGGATCCGGTTACATCGGTCTCCTGGTAATGAAGCTCGTAGTTAAACTTAAGCCAGGGGGCAAACATCCATGAGCCCTTGATCCAGTAATCATTGAGACGGGAGTCATCCGCATCATCAAGCCTGAAATATGTCCACTTCAGATCTGTATTATTAACCTTTGCAAGAGGGTCGGAAGCGGCCGCGCCAGCTCCCTGTTCCTCTAAATCCATTTGAACGGCTTGAGCCGTCGTGTCCTTTTCAGCAACCGTTGCAGGCGCGGTTTGATCCGGTTCTGCGCTCAACGCAGTCGTTGCCCTGAAAGACAGGATCAATCCAGACGCCACTATAGGTACCACTAAGCCCAGGATAAAGCGGAACCTTTTAGAGCTGTACATCATGATTGTACTCCTTATCAGATATTTTTTCGGCTACAAATGGATCCCCGCGGATAAACCCGTGGTCCCGTTAAAATACCCGTCTCCGCTTTCGGCTACGCCGCGGTTACCGGCCTAATTTTCGGGCGACATCACGCCATAGCAATTAACTTTTTTCTCGGCATTCATCCACGGGCATGCCGGTGGTATTCTGCCAAGGCGCATAGATCACCAGCATTGCGGATTGCTGATCGACCAATGGATATATCCGCTAGTGCACACAAAATGCTTGACGCCATATCCTCACTGCTTGGGTATCGGCGGCGGGTATTCCTTGTCTGCACCGATCATGGGTTCAAAAGTCAAAGGCCAATGCCAGGCCCATCACCTCTGCCATCTTTATACACTTCGATCCCTTTAAATGCAAAGAGATGTTCTGAGCGTGGGGGAACACTGCTGTCCTTTTTTAGGCTATAAGGCTATTAGTTGAGAGCCTGTCTGGGGGATGATCAATGGGGATAGCGGAGGATGACGCCATTCTTTGTCTGACGGCCGGATGGAAAAGCAAATGGCCGCGGTTATGCTGTTTTTGGTTGGCGCCAAATCCTCAAAGCAGGCCGCGTTCCCGGCGGCACCCATTCTAGTGCCCGTCGGGAGGAATACCGCAGATGATGTAATCGTTCCGGAACCATTCAATGCCGACAGCATTGCTGCAAAACCCTTTTGACATTCCGGGCTCGAAATGCCGTTTGTGCGCTAGGATCTTGCGGCTGACTGGAAAATGCGCTCCGCCTCGGCATAATGGAATCCAATATCACGCCTTAGATCCAGGCGGTTGCCGTCGGCGTCCTCCCGCGGAATCACCCGAATTTTACCGTTGTCAAAGGCTGCCAGCAGCTTGCTTCGGGCCCGATCGGCGGCCGCGCCCCAGGATTCATCGGGCTTGACCGCCATGTTCACATTTAAATAGGCCACCCGGGTGCCGTCGGATTTAAAGCCGTCTTCGTCCGCGGCGCACATCATGGCCGAGGGTATCACCTGAACCCCCTTGCGCCGCATGTATTTGTAATCGATTTCCACAGGCTCGCCCCGGGTGCACGACCAGGGATAGCCCTTCTGGCCGTCCGGCCCGCCGGAGCCTGTCACCAGCGCCGAACACATGGCCAGCTGATCCGCTCTGACTTCCGGCGCGACCTCGGACAGATTGCCCTCCAGGGTTGCCCGGATCAGGGTGCCCAGGTTGCGCAGCCGGCGTACGACCGGCTGGGCCTCGGGCTCACCGGGGCGGATGTTTATTTCCGACACCCTGATCGTCTCCGGGCGCATGGCATTGTCCAGGGAAACAAAACAGCCCGGATACAAAACGCAGGGTCGCAGAATATTTCTGGCTTTCATCGCCTGAATCATGGGCCTGGCAATCAGGTCGCCGGCCATCTCGATCAGCTCCCGAGTTTCCAGTGGATGGGGCGAGACGGCTGCCATCCCCCCGGTGATAGGGTTGCTTTTTCCGGCCGGGCCTTCGAATCGTTCCGGATAGTCCATGGCGGTAGGCAAAATCTGGAATCCGCCGCTTCGATCGACCAAAATCGTAAAGCTTATTTCCACCCCCGACATCAGAGATTCGATCAACAGCGGCCAGGTTCCGCGGCTGCCGTAGCGCTTTTTATAGCTGGCTTTGTAGTCTTTGATCAACCCATCGTAAACCTCCCTGATTTCCCAGGAATTCGAAATTATGCGAGCGCCTTTGCCGCCGGCACTGTAAGGATACTTCAAGACCGCCCCGCCGTAGTTCTGAATATAGTTCAAACAGGTCCGCAATATGTTTTGGTAATCCCTGGCATCCACCGCTTCCCAGGCAGCCGCCACGGGTACGCCTGCTTCTTGACAAAGCTTTTTACACTCGATTTTATCACCCTCGATGAAGGCACCCGCGGTATCCAGCCCCAGGATATGGTCGCCAAATCCGGCCTGCTCGACCGCATCGACCAGGCCTTCAAACAACAATGCCTCCGGCATGGGTATGACGTAGTCCAAACGCCCTTCTTTGAAAGCGGCGATGATGGCTTCGGTATAGTCTTCAACCGAGTTGCTGGCAGTGGCGACAAATTCCACCGGCCAGTTCATAATTCTGCAGAATGCCGGCATAGAGGGCGTTCCCCGAATGACTAGTCCCATGTAGGCGGCGTCATGGGTATCACTCTTGGCGGTCGCAGTCACCAATGCGCTCAGCAGTGTCCTGCCGTCGGTTCCGGCAAAGGCGATTTTCTTCATGGGGTAATTCCTTTCGCGTATTAACTAGATGGTTCCGTAGTTCGCTTGTAACTTGTGCTTGTGATACTAAACAGCATCAAAACTGTTCGGTCAATGGCCGCAATGTCAGGAGGCTGGGAAGCTGGCAGGCAATTCATGGCATTAAATCCCGGCAATACACAGGCTGTGAGAATAAGCCCATTGCCGGGTGAGTTTGAACCCCATGGCGGCATCCGGTGCAAGACAGTCCATCTCCTTACCAGATTGTTGCCGTTAGGGTCAATTATTAACGGTTTGTTGCTGGAATCGACATTTTTAGAGCGCCAGCGATAATGAATGCTTCTTATTTCATGAATGGAATTTTACTCACGCTCAGCCGGTGATCTTGGCCTGATGGTATGCTAAATTCTTCTCCTG
>Ga0209671_1004245_pt1 | contig 14127 bp, 9 predicted proteins | sample WorMetHERISLAND2_2_FD_187401 | JGI IMG/M metagenome (GOLD analysis project Ga0209671, IMG submission 187401) | Marine gutless worms symbiont microbial communities from Max Planck institute for Marine Microbiology, Germany - Olavius geniculatus... | ecosystem: Host-associated > Annelida >... | reverse complement strand
GATTGGGGCGGTGGTATGTCTGCTAGCTGCAAACCGCGGGTCCAATTGTTCGTTAACGCGGGCAATGGATGGCCGCATAGTGCGCTGAGGTATTATTAGCTTATACCAATCAGCTGCTACTTCCGAGATTGTCATAACACTTCTGGCCACGAGTTCGTCTCATGTAAGAAGTGCTATAGCAAGTACTAGACTTTTTTAAATACTGGACTTTTGGTATTCAATATGACCGAATTGATACGCTTTGTAGGGTTGTTTGTGTTGTGTCGTTTTTTTATGTTTGTATGTATTCTTTTTTGTTTGCTGCACTTTGAGCGAAATAAGCTGCATTATATAATGTTTGCACTTAACGTAAAAAGAATGCACGGGTAGCCGTGTGAATGGCAGCAGTACTATAGCAAGACAGAGAAAAAAGTAGAAATCGGTCATTAGACGCTGTTATCATAAATGTATTAAAATGTTTTTTGGATACAGCAAATATCACAGTGTCACTGCTGTTTTGTTTGATCTGAAACTTCCCAGTTTTAACACTATTATGCACAATTTTCGTCATGTATACAGTGCACACTGGTGGTCGTCTGGCAATATGTTGATAATTAATCTCAGAAACATTGGAATTGTTCCTATGTGTAGCTGATGTGTTTTGCTGACTGTGTTTGTGTTGCTCTTTGTGTGTGCATGTATATATATTTTATTTTTTTTCTTACTTTATACTTTTAGGCTTAGATGATATGGGTTTTTACCTGAAATAAAGATTGATTGATTGATTGATCAAAAATCCGATGCATAATCTCATATTTGCTGTGACCGTAACAAACACAAAGTAAAATCCAGTTGGAACAGTTCAAACGTAAGCTGGACCATAACACATTATGCAAAACGGTAAGGCCACTACTTCGTAAATGAAGAAAAAGTTCACACGTCTTAACATAAAAACATGGTGCAAATCTAACCTGCCTAGGCCTTTAATAAAAGCTTTAACAGACTCCTATTTGTTAAAACCAAAAATTCTTCTATAAACCGAGTTCCAGACAGCATTCAGCTCCTGCTCCTGGCGAGCTGTATATTTAACCGCTACTGCTGCATAGGTTAAAATAGGTAGGCAATAACTTTCCTGTAACGTAAGGTGCACCACCTCATCCAGGTCTTTTGCATGTGCATAGATACTATTACATGCTGCAAAGAAAGATTGTGGTACAGTCTGTCTGTCGTCGTCGTTTGTAACAGATGTATTGTGATTAAGAGTTAGGTCGTTGGGAAAAACATTTGACACAAGTGATAGCCAGGTGTCGTAAAACTACGCATGCAAAATTTTAGCGATCTAGTGCAAGAAGAACATTTTAAAATTCTGGGTGAAATGGAGGAGGGGTACAAAAAGTGCGTTTTCAATGGAAAACTGACCATATCTCGAAAACGGCGAGAGATAGGACCAAGATTACTATTTATCACTAATAGAAAGTATTATACGTCTTTTCAAATGATATAAAAATCATCGACCTTAGCTGAAGGTCACTAACAACCAGTTATGTTATCTTAGCGACAGCTGGGCTTGTTGTCAAAATTCTTTCACTGACGAACTCGGCAGACAGTTTGCAACAACTGTAATGATTATGTCAAATAGTCTGTAGAGTCTGTCGGTAAAAAATTGCAAATCGGTGTCATGTTTTTGAATGTTTGTTTTGTCTCACGATGTATACTTGTTTGCTTCGATTGCTACGCAAGTCTGGGTGTGCTGTAGACGATGGACGCTGTTAGACGGTCGTTCCACGTCAGTGCAGTGCGCGGCTCATCTCTGTCTCCTCTATCGATGTCTCTGTCTTCAGCCGGCAGCGACGACCGCGGCTCACATTTCACCGACTGGCCGAGGGCCGACATCGACTGGACCGTCAAGTACCTCACCAGCGACCAGCCCAGATCATCGCCGTTCACTCCCGCCATCAGTAGAAGAATTTCTTCAAGAATCAGTGACGACGTTTTCGCGTCGAGCACATGTAAGTCTGCAGGTAGCGGTCCCGGAGGGAGCACAACACCTTGACGGGTTATTATCTCTCCTTTTGTCCACATCCGATAACTGCGCTATCAGCGTTGTTAACTAATATTTTCTGCCACAGCCCTCATTGTCCCTAAAATCTCTGACACACACTGTCACTGTGATAGCCGTCTTACAGTTTATGAAAAGTTTTTATGAAGATATTTTTTGTCTCTGGCACCTTAAAGTGTACATTGTGTTAATTTAACCAGACACTCAAGCCAACTAGACAGTGCGTTCACTATTAGCATGGGATCATGGATGAGTAACTGCAAACGTGCTGTTCGTGCCGAATACAGTCCTATCAAGAGCATTACGCATCTTGTCCGTCTGTCTGCCCCTTTGTTCTTCTCTTTGTCCGTTTGTCCGGCCTTTTCAAAAACAAAAGTCGGTAGGGCAGGAGTAACCGCGGTTGTTAATTAGCAGGTCAAAAAGTCAGAGGTTATGGTCGCTTGACGTCAAAAATCTCACAAAAATGGCACACATATCGCGTAGTCGCGGCTGCTGCCGTCTGTAATCTCACTCGAGTTGCCGGCACCAATCTGTAGGGTTATAGAATTAGACATTCAGGAAACGGGATTTCGATAAGTGACGCTTATAACGTGAAATTTAAATAACAACCCAGACCGCTGCACATTGTATCTGCGATCGGCGCAAACGTATATTTTGTCGTTTATCGTCAGCATGTTTTCAGTTTTTTTTCTGTCGAATGGACCGAATAACGTTTGATAGTTTGATCATGCTGCTAATTATTGCAGATGAAGACGGCTTCAGGAGCAGCTACCACGGAGCACCGGTCGTCGCGTCGACCATGAGGGTCGGTGAAAAATAATTTAAAATACGTAGTTGCATGCGGAAACGTTTTAAAATGAAACTGTATAACATTTTCTTGAACTGAGGTCAGTTATAATTACGATCGATGCCGATGATGGCGTCGTATTTTTTTCTAAACAAAGTTCTGTGAGATTGTCCATCTGTTTTTTCATCTATATGCCAGTACACGTACACTCGTTTCATTTCTTTCATTTGAGTTCCGTTTAGAATAGTTGCAGTGTTTCAGTGACAGTTTTTTTATGCTGAAGTTTGAACCAGCTGGTCAACCAATAGTTCGTTAATACGAGTACTCATGATGTCTGTCCCTGCATTGGGTCACTATATAGCATTGTCCAACAGAGTCCAAAACTCGATTTTAAAACATTAGTTAACCACGCAAAAACGACGCGTGTGGAATGTAGGCCTGCCACATCATACACACTCATTCTTGTTGGCTCCGTTATGTGGCTTTCTCCCATTGAGAGATGAACTGTCTTGGCGTTTTGCAAATTTTTACGCGCGACAGCAGGTACTGCTATAGCGCGTCTTAACCATCGCAATTGTCTGTCCGTCCGTCTGTCACACGGGTGGATCAGTCCAAAACGGTGCAAGTTAAGATCACCAAATTTTTACCATCGACTGCCTGAAGACTCTAGTTTCATGATCCGTAAAGCTTTTCCATAAATTCGAAAACACTAAATAAGAGAGGAATGGGAAAAATTTGCGTCGGGGTGTGGCATTTTGTCCTGTTTCTAGCAAAGATTATAGAAAAAAACATGCTATAATAAACAAGTCCGATGATGGTTGAATGTTGAATCCACAGATATATACCCTTTTACCAACAGCGGTAAAATGACAAATTATTCTTTGTTGACCGCGTGCGCACGCCTCCTTGAACATAGGTGGTTGAGACTTGGACTGTTAAAATCTATCTTTAAAGCTGAAAATGTCGAACGCTGGTTCTTTTAGTCGATCTTTAGTTATTTCGGTGCAATTAGCTACTGAAATGTGTCTTCTGAAATGTGTTTGCCTTGGACATACAGAGAACGGAAAGAGATTTAGACTTAGGCTCGAGCCGACTGAGAGGAACTATGACGTCATCAACGAACACCAGCCACTCCTTGCCGCCTCTGCATCTCAGCAGCAGCGTCGACGATGACGTCATCAGCGTGACGTCATACCACGACACGCCTCATCGCACTGTGCACCACAGCTACACGTTAGCAATTTGCACTGTTAAACACGATTTATTTTAATTTAAATCAACTATTTAAATTATTCTTATGACTTTTGAGTTTGATTTAAATCAATTTTCTGGTCATGACTTTGTAATTTTGAGTCGTTTTTCACTGATCTTGATTTTGTCATCATACTTGCAGATTCTAATCATTATTTTGAAACTTTTTAACTTTGGCTAAGAATAGTTTGTATACCTGTCGCTCTGCGGCTGTTATTATGGCGTAGCGTGCACTTCAATAGTTGCATTTACAACTGCTGCAGTCAAACCATAATCTGCCTTCTGGCCATGATTCTGTTTTGACATATGGTGCGTTACAAATGCAGACTACTTACTTACTTACTTATGTGTCACTGTACGAAAGTGATTTTATCGTTTGTGTTATTTTATTGCTGCATGCTACCTTATTAATCTATGTCATATTTTGGGTGATTTTGACTTAAACCAATTTGGAACCATCGATTTGTATGTAGTTTATAAATCATTTCTTGACGGGTGATTTGTAATTTTGATTCAAGTCACAATATAGGCCTAGTCAAAAATAGTCATCATTTAAAACACGGGCAAAGAATGGCTTGCTTCCGTGATATATGATCTTCCAAAGTACGAGGGTCGTTCCACAAATGAGTTACAAAACGGCATCATTCTGTTAGTTTTCCAAATATAAAAAATCCGTAATATACGTTTTGTAGGGAATTTTATTCTGAACATATGTGAAAGTTTTTTGATGATGACATCATTATTGTGGCGTTATCAGTTCATAAAACACAGGCTATTTGTGTATTATTTTTTCCACTAGTAATCTATCACAACATGCTAGCGATTAATAACATTAAAACAAAAAATGTAACAACTTAACAATTTAACGTTATTACATTAAATGCTGAACATTATTGTTTCATTTTTTTCAACATATCTTTCGAGTTGTTCAAACAATTTGTCCCATCTGTAAAAAAGCTTCTGAATGCCTGATGCAAAGAACGATGCTGCCTGCTGTCCCAGCCACTGAGGAACAAATGATTGCACCTGGGTATCTGATGAAAATCTCTGCCCATATAGTTTTTTTTACACCAACGTGTATTGCTGATTTCGTAAAGCACTTATTGCCATATACTGGACACAAACTGTCTGAATTTTATTTGCATTAAGCTTATTTGCTCGCAAAAAACGAACGATAGCATGTTGTTCATTCGGGACAAATTTAGTGGCAGCGTCACTAAATTTTTTGACAATAAATGACGTCACAGTGACGTCATCGTGATAAAACTCACAGGTGGTGACCAGCATTAAATTCCCTGCAAAACGTAAATTTCGGATTTGTTTTATATTTGGAAAACTAATAAAATGACGATGTTTTGTAACTTATTTATGGAACGACCCTCGTATATACCTTATAGCACAGAACGAACACTTTAAACGGTTTGATTTGTCGAGTACTCGCTGGTATCATGATCTTTGCGTATAATTTTGCTATTGTTTCGTCGTGTGCCACAGTAACACGTCGTCGGCTAATAGCCGTGTAGTGCCACCTGTCGAATACAACCGACAACCGTCGACTGTCTCATACTTACCTCACTCAGTGGAGCCAGTAAGTTTCTGGTATTCTTATTATTCCTGATAGCTGCACCTTAGATCTGAACGTCCGCTTGTTTGTCTCTCTGACCGTTTCTTACGGGATCTTCACTCAGAACAAAACAGCGTCGAAAACCGACGGACGGGCAACACCCGTATTGCGGCCTATTAGGACGGCCACACAATAAAAAAATAATTATTAAGTTCTTGCTACACAAATAGACAAAATTAGTGAATTAACATAAAGAAAGCGATAGGCCAGTGTACGTATTTAGCTTGTTCATCAGATTTAACGGATGGCCGCACTTCGTGTCGTTATTCGGCGTCCTGTTAAGGCGCTTCTGGCGCGTACAGAGTGAACGAAACTAAACTGAACTGAACTCGTTTTGTATCTTTGCGAAATGAACTCAAATAAAATGAATTAAAGTGTTCGCCTGTTTGCTTTGTTTAGTCAGTGCAATGCAACGGAAATGAAATTAAGTGTATCGGTATTGACATATTTTCGCTCAGCAGAGGACCGAAGCAGTCTGGCAGAAGATGGCGAAACAGGTGTCGGACGTCAACGGGCATTAAACTCATGAATAATGATAACGACGAAGATAATGATTGTGTTCAGTTCAGTTTAGTTCGGTTCATTTCTGTCGCTTTGCACACGCGTTTAAGTAGGCTATAAAGTTCTTGACACACGAACGGTCGGTCACGACAGCCGGTCATCATGAAGGGCGGTCAATCCGTTCTGACGACTCGTGTGCCGCGTGCTAACGCTAACAGAGGTTTGCGAATATGATGTTCTTCCCGGGCACGTGCAGCTCAGCTTTTTCGACGTGGAGGGGTTATAGTGACCGCTTCAATGCTGAGTGACGCCAGTGAACTAAATTTGAAAAATGATCAACGTCCGATGGAGTTATTTAGTTATAAAACTTGGTGGCTTATGCACGTACCAGCAGTTCAGAGCATCGAGAGTGATGTTGCGTGTGTTGTTTCTGCTGCTAATACCATTAGTGAATACAGACGGAAAAAATTCTGGGCGAATACATCAAAGGGATTTTGAGGGGAAATTTTTCTTCAACCCCTTATATCTCCTCCATTAGGGAAACTAGGGGGCTTAATTTTTTTCTTTAACAGGCCTCCAAGGGGGACATGTTCTGGCAAAATTTCAGCTCCCTCAATTGAACAAGGGACGAGGGGGAAAATGTTAAGTAATTTTTTTTTGAAATTTTGAGGGTAAAAGTTGACGTCAGCTTTTAGAACCTATGAAGTGGATCAATCTGTTTCGTGCACCAGGTTATCAGAGAATAGTTTTTATACGTCATGCGGGGGTTAAATCCCAATTTCTACATCCGGTTTTTGGCTCAGCGCCAAAATTTTCCGATTATGTATAATTCACTCCCTTCAAGTTTTCTCAGCCATTTGAAGGCCGACGGTCACCAAACTCGTGGGAGTTGTAAACATTATGCCCAGTAAAAATTCTTGGCTTTATGCCACATTTGCACAAATTTCAATAAACAAATTTCTTTGACCCTTGATTTCTCGCTTATTTTTGACAATATCGGCGCAATTTTTTTCACCGTATGGTAAGCCTTTTTGGCTTTTTAACTCTGCCAAATTTCGTTTGTGAAATATTTTTTTCTTTACTAAGGGGCGCTAATTTTTTTGTTTTAAAAATTGATTTCTCGCATATTTATTAACCGATTGACGCGATTTTTACCAGATTGTAGGCCTTAATAGGTTTTTCAAGTGCGCCAAATTTCGTTCATTTACTGTCTTTTATTTCGAAGATAATGGGAAAAACTTTAAAGCTTTTCCTTTTCGACTCCGAACACGCTGAGTGTTTGCGTTGCAGGAATCAACCCTGTTGCCTCATATGTCGCTTACTCGCAGAAAGATACGAAGAATACTGTGCAGATCCAAGAAAAATCCCGACTATTTTGACATGTAGAAATCAACAATCTTCTTTATGTTGTAATGACTTCGTTAATATGTAACGATTTAAATGATAGCCTGCTATTGATTTTTTGTACGTTGCTGCAATGGCAGAGTGTCTACGTTACTAGGCCAGCTTACTAGGCTTAGGGCCTTTTTACACTCGCGCGAACTGTTCATGCGAATGCTTCTTGTGTGAAACGGCCCTTATGTATACGAATAAACGTGTTAGTTATTATTATCCCATAGCTTTCACACACGACGAATTGTTGTCCGTCGTCTGTACGAGTAGATCCACTAGTCTTCATAGTATGATAAGCCTAAATCAATCCTAGCCTTCATCTACTTCTTTATTGGCCCTTTACCGCTGCTTGCCCATAGGTCCCAATTAAAGTTTTAGCGAATTCAGCGAATCCATCAATGGTGACCTTTGCCTATATGATCTAGTCAACTAAGTAAAAGTATCACTAAAAGCACTGTTTCATGCATTTCGTTTAGAGCCCGCTGCCAGCGTCACGAAAATCCGCGTAACTGCATAAAACCTGCGCCCGTGCTCTTTTTTAATTCTTACGTCCTTAACTTTTTTCAAATTTTTGGACAAACTTTACGGATGCTGAGAGTACAGTCTTTCGCGGAGCCGACCGTAGGTCTAAATATTTCGTGATTCTAGCTTGCATCGTTTCGACAAAATGCCGTCGCGAGTCAAACTAAGGGACGCCACAGCTATAGCTAACAGCAAGCTGTGGTGGCGCCGTATAAAAAGTGACTAGGCCTACTGTTGTTGTTGTTGTTGTTGTTGTCGTTGCGTGTTGCAATAAGTTCTTTTGTTGTCTTTACTCACAGTAACCTAACAAGCAGATTGCATATAGTTACGTTCTGAGCATGGGCGGCGCTAGGAATTTGAAGGTAAGGGAGCAACGGGGGCACAGGCCAAGGCACAGGGGCAATAAATTTTTCTGTGTGTGGGCGAAATATCGACCTTATTCTGTTGTGTGCATGGAAAAAAATGTAGCGGGGTGCAGAGGCAGAGCCCTTGGTCAGGGGCCAAAGGGGGGGGGGCTTCGCCGCTCTGAAGCTGAAACACTTTTAGCTTTTGGACGTGCAATGGAACCCGCAAATTTGCCTGCTTTTAATACTTGAAAACGCAAAATACTCACAAATATCTGTATTTTCTTGCAAAAATGACGTTTAATAATTCACACCTTGGCATGATATCACCATCAAAATTTTTGTGGGAGCAGCTAAGGCGGCAAAGGGTAAGAAATGGGGGCAGCTGCTGCCGCCCATGGTTCTGAGCAACAAACCCAAATTCTGTAACTAAAGCCATCAGTGGCGTCGTGGCATGGGATCAATTGTTCTTCCCTTTTCTAAATTTTGGTCTGTCGAAAAATCTTCTTGTCAAAACATTGTCGTGCAAACGTGCAGAATTTGGGGGATAAAAATGATTTTAAAAAAGTTAGATACATAATTAAAATTTTGAGCACTCATAATCTCCTTTGGCGAAAGTTTCGGAAAATTGCAACTGCTTGCCCTGCCTAATTTCTCAACCCACGACGCCAGTGAAAGCCATACATGACACTCGTGCCGTTTGTCTAACGCTAACACTGTCCCATCTCTTTCGATTGTTGCTTTCACCACACAGACAATGTTAAAATTGTAAAATATCAAATAAATATAAGAAAAAATCCACTGTAGATTAAAACCGTTCGCAGACGCCACGAGTACTGCCAGTTGGACCACCCTGCCTGCCATAACGGCATGGATACACATCACACACATGGTTAAGAATCTTGGCGCAATAACATAAGAGCAATTACTGATTTACAAAAGCAGATGAATATAAACGAGTTGAAATAACACAGAAATCGAGGGCTGTGACATTACAGATGCAAAGCTAATCTGGAGTAACTTGAAAGCGATTGTATCATACGATGGGTTAGTTAAATAAAAACCGAGCGTGAAGATTACTGTAATCGTATGTGACTGTGAAAAATCATGTTAGTGTAATCGGAGTTAACAAGTATTACGCAAACGTGGCCTTTCTGAAGCAACAGACTTGATTTAATACTATAGGCCCTATTATCCAAATATGATGCCTATACAATAACGCACTGCACAAAAATGCTTGCAGCAGCACTATACGATGCACATAGGGGCCTAATGATACCAGTAAAACAATAGACAGAAATGTACACTGTGTCTCAAAAAACATCCCCGACATTTTCGACAGTAACTTGAAAATCAATTATCAGATTTTGATAATTTTTGGTACAAGTATTTCCGACACAACTTGCCATCAAATGACTATTTAGTTTCCCACCTCATCTAATATTTGTTTCTGCAGTACCTGGGGAAAACACAACCAGCGAAATATCACTTTTTTATCAAATGTGATATGATTGCTTAATTAACATAATGCATAAAACTCATTTTGTTCACATTTTTGACACTTTGGCTGACATTTCATCCAGTTGTCCCTTTTTAACTGCCTGCAGTAAAATTGTTTGAAGTGTTGGCCCATTGTGCAAACGCAGGCACCGAGATGCTTTCTCCATTCATTGACAGCAGTATCGATACTGTTCTGCTCCAGACCAATTCAGGCTGTACCAGTCGCTTCTTGACTTCACAAACATTCCTAAACTTTATTTGGTAGACACACTGCTGCATGACAGTCAAACCTTGTAATAGACCGGCTGTAGAGCCCACAGATTAAAACAGATGAAATTTATCGACGTTTTTCATTCGTTTTAACATGTATTATGCTTGGTTTGATTTCACCAGGTAGTGCAAAAGCAAACATTGGGTGAAATGGAAACTAAAAAACTTATTTAATAGCCAGTGGTGTTAGAAATATTTTTGCTAAAAATTATCAAAATCTGCTAATCTTTCTTCAAGTTACGCTCGATAATGTTGGGGATGTCTTTTTCAGGTTTTCTGTTTATTTCAGCACATATTCCACTTGATCTGATTTCCCTAGGTAGTGCAGAAGCATACACTGGGTGAGGTGGAAAACTAAACAATCGTTTGATGGCAAGTTGTGTCAAGAATATTCTTACCAAAAATTATCAAAATCTAATAATTGGTTTTCAGGTTTCAGTCGAAAATGTCGGGGTTGCTTTTTGAGACACAGTGTATAATGCAATACAGTATATCAAAATCGAATAAAATGTATACATACAATGTAGTTGTATAAGATGTAAATTGCATGCACAAACGACAATACGCAGATAACGTTCCAGGCATATTCGAGTATTATACACTAACATACGCGTACATGTACATACAGCATACGTGTACACTGTGTAGGCCTAGGCTACCCAGCGGCCACGGAACCTCTGAAAAAAGTGGGACGGGAGGGGAGGGATCTGGGATGGGGCTTGGACCCTCGCCAGTTATGAGATCTGGGGCCTCAACAGGTCTTACTCTGGAAAATGTTTGAAAATATAGGCCTAGGTGAAAATTTGGTGCAATTTAGTGACACCAGGTCGTTAAAAGTGCAATGTAAAATCTATGCTTTCCCGTACCAAATTTAAAAAGTGTGATGGTAGAATTCATCATCTCCGCAGCACGGCCGCTGTGTAGGCCTATGTCTCTATATGTCTATGTATAATTGTACATGGTGTCGATGTTGGAAGACCGCGGCTTGTTGATCTTGTCCAAGTTCTTCACGACGCTGTCATGCAGACTGGCCTAAACAACCATACACACCGTGATCGATCCACTCAGTCAGTCAATGCATTTCAGACGTATGCCTAATCACTCAACTACGAGCAATTAACCAATGCGACGTGCATGATGGTAGTCCAGATCAAGTCTGGATGAATGACCGACCCATTCGATAAAAATAACCATCTACTCACAGCAACTCAGCCTGCCATTCCTGTGCAAATAAGTGCTACCAGTATAAGTTCTCTCGGGCGGTTTGGTTAAATACCCACATGCAGACATAACTGTCTATAATGGTCGCCGATGCGCTTAATCGTCGGTTCCCCATAACAAGGCAAACAAATAATTGTCTATAAACTCCAACAAGCACACGAAAGCTGCCAAGAAATATTCCATGAAATTAGTAAACAATTGGAAACAAATTGTACGAAAGCTTACATAGTGATCTCTCATCTCGACCATGAACTGCTGGAGCTTGATGAACTCCCTCTCGTCATGTTCCTTGATCGCTAGCCAATAGTCGCCCTGCATGTACTAGAGATTGCAATCCCGGAATCCCGAATCCCGGGATCCCGGCCGTTTTCGCCAATCCCAAATCCCGGGATTGGCAGCATCTCAATCCCGGGATTTCGGGATTACAAAAATTAGCTAAAAAAATTAGCTAAAATTGTACTTTTCCGCGTATTGAATGTCAGAAATAAGAATATTATCCGTCTGGTGAATAAAATATTTTATGAGCGCTAGAGTACTACTTCGTGCTGTCGCGGGAAATTTGTATTTTGGCGGTCAATGTCACTCTCTACAGTTCGGATATACCTTTCGTAAGGGTCTTGTGCATAAAATAAGTTATTTGGGGATACCAAAATAGTGACCAATTTGTAAGCCTAATCCAGAAACGGAATCCTTGGATCCCGGGATTACGAATTTTTCAATCCCGGATCCCGGGATTGAGAATCCAATCCCGGGATTGCAATCACTAGCATGTACACGTAACAGAATTCCACAGTGGCGTGGTTTGGTAGTTTAATAGCATAATGGTTAGGGCGTCGGACGTGCGATCAACAGGTCACGGGTTCCTTTCGGTCTTGCCACGTTTTTCAAAAAAAATAATTTCATCAACTAGTTATAAACCAGCTGACAAATGGAAACATCTCAGTTTGCAAACAGAGGAATGAATAACAAAACATGGCTGGAAGCAAAGTAGACCCACTATCACAAGATCAGTAGATCACCATTCAGCACACTATTCAATCAGAAGAAACAACGTCAAAAGATATTACTTGACATACCATGGAAGCAGTTAGATTTCCTTCTATAATAATATTGTAACATTTATAACTGCTGAAAAAAATTGACGAAATGCACTATCTAGCCTACTTTCAATTTAGGTATAGCACTGCAGAAATGCAGGTTGGTAGAATTAGACAAAAATAATACTACAGACTGACTCAACCCCACGCCTAAGTCGACTTACTCGACCTGACTAGCAGGTGACCCTATATGCGTGCGTTGCCCTGAGTGGAAAACAAACTTCACAAGTTCACATTAGAAACGTGACACTAGCTTTGGCTGACCACTTGCGGCTTCAAGAGGAACTTGGAGGCCATCTCAGCTCGTGTCGAATGGTAGTCGAGGAATTCATCAAGATAACTCGCCGCTTCCGACTCAATTATAGAAGCCTCGCTCGCCACAGCTTCCTGCACAACAAAATGACAGGAATACCGCCAGTTACTAAAAAACCAAAACAGCATTTTTACATGTCCAAGTCATCTAAAAATACATAGTAGATTTTTAAACTGGGACATGAAATTTTGCATAGCAAAACAAAAACGATTACAGTCACTAACGATCACTCGACTTTTCTTCAGCTAACCCATTTTAAACAGAATCGCTCTTGCATTCTCAGGCTTATCTCTGATGTGAGCAAAAGTTTCTGCCATCAGGCATTAACTGAATCCGTTGTATTAATGCACGGTATGACTATTTATGTTGTTATTCGGTTTTATGTTTTAGTTTTTGCCATTTGTGTACGATATTCTGGCGAGTAAAAACAAATTTATAAACCGGCATTAGCTCTACATCTACCGCAGAGACGAACCTGTATTGCCACGCCAAAGTTGTTGCCGTCTTCAATCTTCGGAATCATGTAAGTGATCCACATCTTGATCTGCACGACCAACAAAGACAACTCACTTCAGACAAACAGGCTTGGACCCAGTCTCAGGCCAACTTCAACTATCCTCATTCCTCAACAACAAACTTTGGTCTGGCCGTGCGCCTTAGCCCCTTCTTGCATGCAAATTGCAAAACATCATATTTTTAGTCTTTTTGACCCTTGGTAAAAATTTTCGTTAAAAAACAATAATGAAAAAGTTACAAAGTTTTAACTGTACTGGCCATTGATGCGGACGGTTCTCCTTGTTTTCTATCAGTTCGGGTATTTAACTTGGTTACCATGGTAACTGGAATGCTGACAGAGAGTGGGACAAACGAGATGTACCCGGCCGCAAAGAGGGAACTGTGCTGCCTTGAAAGCGGCTGGCTGCAAAACTACCTCAACCAAAGCACTACTATGCATGATTCCTGGACAATCCCAAAATTCCTGTTTAGTTGCCAGACTGTAAGCAACTGTACCAAAAGCAGATGACCAAGACGAAAGGTAAGTCTGAAATTACATGTAAGTGTTGCCTCATGACAGGCAAGCAGTGATATTGTTCCATCGCTCAGAAACTCCCCGAAAAAATTAATTTAAAGTCTGAAATAAAAGTTTAGCGAAGCTACAGTTTACCAGTGTTTGAATTGTGAAAAATTAGCTGGAGGGAGTTAAACTTATCGACAGTCGGAGTCCGAGCAAAATTGCGATGTAAATCGTATGTATATAGTATATAGC
>Ga0209671_1004243_pt1 | contig 14128 bp, 14 predicted proteins | sample WorMetHERISLAND2_2_FD_187401 | JGI IMG/M metagenome (GOLD analysis project Ga0209671, IMG submission 187401) | Marine gutless worms symbiont microbial communities from Max Planck institute for Marine Microbiology, Germany - Olavius geniculatus... | ecosystem: Host-associated > Annelida >... | reverse complement strand
ATAGCAGTCAGCCCTCGATCCGTATTTCACGTTCCGATGAAGCTGCAAGCTGATTCTGACTTACGAATATTTGTTGTTCGGTACATTTAATGTTTTTATTATCTTTTTCTCTGTTGTTGAGATTTTTTATTTGTGCTCAATATTTTTACGTGCAACAGCAGCTACTGCTGTAGCGCATCTTAGCCATCGCTATTCTGTCTGTGTGTCTGTCCGTCTGTCTGTCTATCACACGGGTGGATCAGTCAACAACGGTGCAAGCTAGGATCACCAAATCTTTGCCATCGGCTGCCTGGAAGACTCTTGTTTCAGGAACCGTAAAGCTTTTTCATAAATTCAAAGGGGGTCACCCCAAACGAAGGCACTATATGAGGGAGGGAGTAGGGAAAATTTGCGATTTTCAGCCAATACAGCGTTGGCTGAGCGAGACAGATCGCTCCCTCTGGTGAGTATATGAGTAAAACACTATTGATAATTTAGCTGCCGGTCGTCTTGTGCCCTCTGGTGACTGACTTAGATCTTGTTTTACTGGGCTTTCAAACATGCATCGCTGTTGCACATTCCCCATTGAGTTAGCAGGGTTTTTCTTGTTATCAGTAATTACCATATGAGTAGTTGGCCATTTTCACACTTTGTTTTCACACTTAATTAGCTTTTCATCTTCAACTGAAAATCAATGTGATGTCATAGCATTGTGTGCAGTAATGTCAATTGGTAAACATGCAGGACATGCTTGTACAGCATGCAGACATTCAAACAGAGACTAAAAAGGTTTTGATTCAGCAAATTCATTAGTTACATTACCCATGTGATATTGTGCAGTGTAGACAGTTTGTTGAACTTCACTGAAAATTTTTGCTGTGGGATATTATTACCACTGTTGGCTAAACAAGCTAACATAATATGTTAGCTTGTATTTTTGTAATTGTTAATGCATGTTAGGTTGTTTAGCCGGAGACAATCAATCATTATATTATAATTATTGATTGTCTCCGATTATGTGATGCTGACTGTTGGTTATTGTTTCACAGAATGAAATGTCGAAACGGACTGCGAGTTCTTGGTGCCGATGTGAGTGGTTCCTCGTCGTGGCAGATCACCGTTGATGTGAATCAGAAACGTCGCAGTGCCACTGTAACTGCCAGCACTAGTGCTGTCGATGCTGATAAAAATGCGCACAGGTTGCGAATCTTAAGTATTTCATACTGCTTATCTTGAAGTTTGTGTTAATGAGTGCCAGATTTGGCTTTTGGGGCTCAATGTATGCTATTTTGCTGATTATTTTTGTTCGACAAACTGTTCTGTGCTATGATACTGTTAGATACTGGTACCTGTTCAGCATATGGCACGTAAAATGGAATGCATGGTGGATGTTTTCAGTGAGCAGACTTTAAAGCAAGTGCTGGAATCTTATTTGAGCTCAGATCAGTCTGGTACAGGTGTGGGCCTTCACTCTGGGTGGTAATTCATTGCCCTCACCCAGCATAATTATTGACTCGTAACTGCAATCCATAGGTGAATGTTAGAAGCTGTTTATTGCATTGCAGGACCTGTTTGAATTCTTGGTGGGCGAGAAATATAATTCTCGAGATCGACATCCATAAAAAGCATTTGTCAAGATGATACAAGATTCAGACACGTTCCTGTCGTGTGTAATTGCAGTGTCCAGGAACTGTTCAGCTGGTTGATTGAGGTAGATGGTTCCGTGATGGACGGTGATCGAGGTCGAGTTGTGTTCGTGCTCCAATACGAGATGACAAGAAGCCGGCGCGAGGTGTATGCTCCCGTGAGGAATAAAGCTGTTGCATTTGTTACATTTCAGCATGACAGCACACTCGCAATTCTGCCTGTTGTGCAGGTTGGTGTACTGTATACTGATTGTGTGTTGCTTAAAACTGCATCGTAGTGAAATAAACTGCGTGACCAGATTGCAGAATAAATAGTTTGTTGCAGTGTGCTGTAAATCAGTAGCTTATGGGTATTTGATTGTTTAGTCTTTTGTAATAATTAAATGGTTTATTAGTATAGTCATTTGCCAAGGAAGTGGCAGAATTTATAGCTAAATGCATTAATACACGGGTGTTTCATAAAAAAATGGATCCCTTTTTCTTTCTTATAGATCACTCAAATGATGACCAATTTACACGAGATTTTTACCAGTTGTAGCTGAAAAGAAATGCAGATTAAAATCATTTCAACAAAAGATGGCTGTTCATTAAATATTCTTTGCTAGTCATGATGTAACGCTGACGTCATAATGTGTCATGAGTACAAGCTTGCTTGTCTCAACTGGTGTGTCAGTTGCTACCCTGCTCCAATGATGAACTTAATTTGGTTTGTTGATGACAAATTGTTGATGTTTTACAATTGCAGCCACAAAAAACATGCAAAATGATTACATTTACGTGTCTGTGGGGATAGTTTGACTTTTGCATGTTCTGGCAAGACAGTGCATTAGCACACAGAGCTTGCAAGACGGTTGAGTTTCTGGCTCGAGAAACACCTGGCTTCAGCCCCCAAGTTGCTTAGTGCTGACATGATCAACATTTTTTTATCAGCGAACCAGATTAAGTTCACCATTGAATTAGGATAGCATGACAGCACCAGTTGAGACAAGCAGGCTTGTACTCACGGCACATTATGACGTCAGCATTACTTCAGGACTAGCAAAGAATATTTAATGAACAGCCGTCTTTTGTTGAAATGATTTTAATCTGCATTTCTTTTCAGCTACAACTGGTAAAAATCTCGTGTAAATTGGTCATCATTTGAGTGATCTATAAGAAAGAAAAAGGGATCTATTTTTATGAAACACCGTGTATATGTGTTTATTAGTAGCAGGAGCTGCTGCTGCTGTTTATAGTAGCCTGCTAATTGTTTCGTTTTGCAAGTCTTATAATGGTTGAGCATCACTTACTTCCAACACCTTTTAACAGCACCTTAAGACTCGTCCTTTTTTGGATAACACCGCCATCGTTTAACTGCTACCACCCGCTCCTACGATTCAAACTTCTGTTTTGACTTATGGTGTGCTCCAAATGCAGACTACTTACTTGCTTACTTATACGTGTGTTATATTGGTGGAACAGAAAATTGGCAGGTTAGCAGAAAGTGTCTGTATGCTGATGTCGATAGTGTGTTGTTGACCGTGTGCAGACGAGAGAGTTAGTGAACACAGCCATACTGAGTGAACGCTTGGTTAGCTGGCCAATGCACGTATACTTACTAACTCATGTCGGCCGAACAACTGACGTCACGATGCAGTCAACGTGTCATTCACGTGATGAACGTGTTTTGAAGGTATGCATGATATGTTGATTAGTAATGTCAGAAACTCCACAAAGTTTTGCTTTCATGTGTGACTATGTCTCCTGTTTGTTAGGTTGCTCAGAACGATAGTTCGGGAAGGTCTTATGTTTTACAACACCCAAAATTTGTGGCAATTTAGGACAACTTTCGACTTTGACTGCAAACATCTCTGGAATGGAAGCAGCTATCGACAAGTAGTAAATGATGTTATCAACCGCTGTCCTTCCCGCGTTGAACATAAAAAAATTAGGTGAACTTTGGTTTACTACCCACGAAGCTGTGTTTGCTCATTTCAACTTGCCCAAAATCGACAGGGCGCACGTTTTCGGGCAATTTTAGACTTGAGCACATATATCTCGGGAATGGATAGAGATATCGTAAATGGAAAACGGTGTTGTCAACTACAATCTATTTCACGTTGAATGCAAAAAATTTGGTGAACTAGGGTTCACAAACAACGAAGTTCTGTTGTCTTATTTCAAACCACCCAAGTTTATCATTGTGCTTATACATGTATATGATAATGCAATTGTGTTTGGGCCATGTGACTTGGCTGCGAACGGAATTCCAACCTCTTAACTGTCCCCCAATTGGACTTACGGCACCGGTCAGCCTCATGTTGGGCTGTACCCCATATTTCTAGTTGATATCTGGTCTAATACTGAGATTTAGTTCATATTGGCTAGATATCAAACAGAATGTTAAATTTTGCACATAGTTGCTCTGTTGTGTTATATTGCAAATCACTAGAGCGTCGTTGTGGAGAAACGTCCATAGAGAAAGATGATTTGTCTGTTTTGAACTAAGATAAAGTAGTGTCGTGGCAGATGTTTATTAATGGACTTTTAAAACATTGACAAAAAAGTGTAGTTGTTTATGAATCAGAGAGACGCAGTAATTTAAATACAAAATTTGACAAATATTTGTTGACTTGATTTTGTGTCTGGGTTTGCTGGAAGGTGAAATACAGATATGAAAAAAATCCTGCTATGATGAGTGTCTGTTTCTAGGTATCATTAACATGTGACTTGATCTACTTCGATGGTTCTGAAACTCGTGGAGCGTCATCCATCGGAGTTCTTATCAAATATGGACAGCACATGCGGACTTTTAATTTCCGAGTCTGGATGCCTCAGCTTCCACTGGATGTGTTTCTGTCAGATGCAAAACTTAACGCCATCAATGGCTGGAAGATAGCATCGCCTGTAGAGGGGTAAATCTGCTGAGCTTTTTTTATGCCTCTGCCAACATAGTGGCCGAAGGTATTATGTTTCCAGAGTGTTCGTGCTTGCATCCGTGCATGTGTGAGTCTCGAACAAACATGGTTAGCAAGATATCTCGTTTCTTAGGTATTTCTTGACAGAATTTGACCACACTTTCATCAATTACAGACTTTGGGGCAAGGATGAATGCGTCAAAATTTGGGGTCAAAAGGTCAGTGTCACAGTTGGGTGAAATGTGCCCCAAAATGCATTTTTTGGTTTTGTAGATGTTATCTGTTAGGTGTTGGCGGAGGCATAATGGTCGATGAAGTCGTAACTACCATCTAGTTGGCTGATTATTGTTGGTCAGAATATTTGCAACAACTGAGCCTTCCAAATATTTGAATAGTTCCACAGATGCACTTAGACAACCACTAACAGATCCGCATAAATTGGAATAATAGCTGCAAAAACAGTGTGATTGTGTTGGTATAACAGTAGTCGACATAAGAATGGTCGAGGCGCTGTCGTCTGCCAACCTTTGAACTAGCCAGTTGGCTTGAGCCGTGGGTTTAACTGTAGGGAGCTATAATGACAATGACAATGAGTTTGTTTGCACACTTGTGGCTATAAAGATAGCCGAATAATGTCGTCGTCACTTTTTATTACTATCAGGCTCAAAAGCTGATGCTCATCTTTTTTTGCGGTGGACTTTTTGAAATGTGTGCTGTATTGTTTGGTATATTGTCATTGTTACTGTTATATGCACTGTATAAGCCCAAATTCTGTTACACTGACTTTCACCGAAACTTCCCTGCGGGGAAAGTCGTGGACACAAATCATGAAAGTCGCGGACACAAATGGTGACAAATCATGAAACCATGAAGTTTAGGTGAAAGTTGCCTACACAAATCACGAAAGTCACGGACGTAAACCATCTCGACATGTCGAGATGTTTGCGACAAAGTCTGTGACATGTCCGCGACAAACCCGTTTGTGTCGCTCTAGTGGAATTTAGTCCATCACAATGCATGGAGATAGTCCAAGACAAAGTCTGGGACAAGTTCCTGACAAAGTCGCTTACTTGTCGCGGACACAAATCATGAAAGTTGGCGACGTGATTTGTTTCGTGGACTTTCATGATTTGTGTCTGCAACAAGTTTGTGACTTTGTCGGGAACTTGTCCCAGACTTTGTCGCAAAGTTGGCGTAATGGAATTTAGGCTATACAAAGAAATAAGACGAGACGTTTGATTCGCAATTGATCTCTGTGCATGTGCTAACTAGTGCTGGGGGAAAAGCTGGAAATGGATCTACATCGGAGTGTACGGACCTACGCTTCCAGTCATCTTTGGTCGACATATATGCTCGATTTGTGCTGACTGACAACCATGAGGCTATGTCATATCTGCTGCATAGAAAGGCTCAGTTTCTGGTGACCGACATTGTTCGCTCACTGCTGCAAGTCGCTGATGAAACTGTTGCTCATTTGCGTAATAGTAGAGTCGTTGACGGCGTCAAACCAGGACATACTTCTCTGCAGGTAATCAGACTTTTGTAGCCCCAATATTGTTGCCGTTAGTTCTGGCTTTCATTTCCGTTTTATTTCAACCCGGTGAGTACTGATTTTTGCATCTGTCTTTGCTTCTATCGTATTGAAACCTGTGCAGAATATGTGAAAATCAGGTGACTAATACTTTGAATTTACTGTGTATAAAGCTGGGTTCTGTTGATTTTTTTGCATGGCTGGCGTGCTGACCTGGGCAATAGTATGTTTTAGTGAACGTCACTTGACATGATTTGGATACATTGCAGCATGTGTTTTTTGCAATGTACATGTGCAGGTGGTTCAGAAATCTGGTCGTGTGATTGGTTCGTGTGAGATAGTCGTATCCAATGACAGAGTGGACATCAGTCACCTGAGTGTTGCCATCGTGTCGGGGCTGTCGCTCAGTGTTGGTTCAAAAACCGACTTTCCTGGCGCACTGTCGGTGCATGTCACAAAAACCAGTCTGATGCACCATCGTTATCAGGTGACCATAATGTCTTTTAAATGCAGACCTGTGTTTAAATGTGCTACTGTCAACAAGCTTTTAGTAGGCCTGTTATTCGTAAAAAGTGTCAACTGATCGCATGTTCCAGACACAGTAGATTTAACTGTAGATTCGTTTTAAATAGTTATTATGCGCTGCGGCTGTTAATGAAGTGACCAGATTTTGGGGGTTCAATGGTCATCAGTTATGACCATGTAAAAGTTAAGATATTGTTTTGTGCACTCATTTCTGCACTTTCTCTGATAAGCATTAATGAATTTTTAAACTAACTTTTTTTTGTTTTAGTCTTGGGTTCGAGATGAAGTGATTAAAATTTTGAGCTTATGGGTCAAGGTCCCAGCATGACTAATTATCAGAGTATAGAGTATGATGTGCATTGATTTCTAAGCGTCTGGTTATTTGTGTCGAATTTTGGATAATCAGACACAACACAGACTTCATTCATTAGCTGCAATTCTGTGGAACGACCTTTTGTCTGAACTGAAATTAGGCAGTCTTTTAAATCGTGTCTTAATTCATGTCATGTCTTTTTGATTGTGCTTTTCGTGTGACAGGAATAGGTGCTTGTGAGGACTTTGTTTTGGGCCGACTATAAATCTGCAGATTGGTTGCATTATAATGTGTCTGTTTCTAGGAGGCATTGTTAGACTTGTCGGTGTGGTTTGACGATGGGACATCACTCCTTCTCAGCGCCATTCCCGATCGTGATTACTCGCTGCTGGTTGAAACTCTGAACAAAGACATCGTAATGCTAGCTCCGCCACATCTGCCTGGTCTTGTCACCATCTCGGCTGTGTCGCCAGGAACGGGTGACCTGATTCGCGTCGGTCTGGGTGTTGACAGCAGTTGTCCGGTCGTGAAACGACGGCCGCTTGTCACCGGGTTTGCGTTCGTCAACGTTGAGTTTGATGAGATGGTTCAGAGCGATGCGAGCTACTATCACCAGCATGATCGCGACCACATCATACCTGATCTGTACTCCGGTCCATACCTCGTCTCACGCGATCGTGTCGTCTACTCCCACGCCGATCGCAATCGTAAGGGCCGAAGACGCAAGGGCAAAGGAAGGTCATCAGCAGCAGCGGCGTCCCACAAGTCTTATGATGGAACGAGCACAACCGAGCTGGCGGATGGTGCAGTTCCACATGTCGAGGCGCAGCAGCAGAGACAGGACACGGTGATTGAGGCACCGAATAAGGCAGTGTCATCACTGGAACTGGCAATGTACATCTTGCTTGCCATCTTCTCGGTGTCCGTTGTCATCTTTGCTGCTAACTGTTTGCTGTTTCTCGTGCGGCGTGGACGCAAACAAAAGCTGGCTGAGCCTAGGGACCCGGTGCTGGAGGTAACTGGCTCTTTGCTGTCTTTGCAGTGTAATGTAAAATGAGCAAGTTTAAGGTGATGCCGTGTGAGTATATATATAGCTCTAGCGGCAAAATAGTGAACGTTATGTTCAATTGTATCTGGTCTAAAGCAGATAATGTAGCAGATGTATTGCTGACATTTTGGTAAAAGGTAAGTCTTAAAATTCACTAAGTGTTGGCATTTGTAGTTTATACAGTTTTTACACTGAAAATCTTACTGTTGCTGTTGTTTTTGTCATTATTATTGTTATAGATATCATTTTTATGACTGCTGCAAAATGTTTCTGGTGTGGTAGTCAAGTTTCTGCTAGTGCTGTATTTGGTCGTTAAAATACATGACAGCTGAAAGCATTCTGTAGGTGTTTTGCTCATTACGTACATGTTCCTTTGCTGATTTATTGTGACTTATCATACTGCATAATGCATGCAAATGTTCGGGACGTTTTTTGCGCCATCCGGTATGACTGCGGTGAAACAAATAATGTAATTTATCACATGATTAACTGATTGAAAGCAAACGAGTTGATTTGCTTGTTGCCAGGCAAGAGACTGGGTGTGGATCGGCCCTGCAACACTACAGCGTAACGACATTGTAACAAGCTGTGGTCGACGCCTGATGTCAGAGGAAGAGTTCTCTAGCAGCCAGTCAAGTCGGCCCAACTCCACCAGCATCGGTCCATCATCCAGCGCAAGCGGAAGCAACCGCAACAGCGCGGTGTCGACGTACCGTGGTTCCGAGTGCAGTGTGAGGATCACGTCCAACCCGTTGGCAGCCGACGACAACAGCAACATTGTCAATGACAATGACGCTGGAGCTGTGCCTGTCCCGGCGCCACTTCACCCAGAGGAATACTTCCTCGGCAATGCTCCTCACATTGGTCGTGAGGCACCAGCCGCTGCAACCGACGACGACGAAGATGATGATGCTGATGCGGGTTGTGTGGAAGACACAAGCGACAATGAGGAAATGAGGTCCATCGACCGCGAGCTGACCTCGCGACGGAGCGACCGTTTCATTCGACCACTGTCATCCGCCTGGTCGATGATGTCACGCGAGGACCAGCTCCGTGAACTGGAGGAGGCGGTTGCTAGCGGCTTGAGCTCGGACTGGGACTGCGAGGGCTTCGGCATGACGTATGCTGAGCTGATGGCGTACTTCGATAATCTCCGCGAGTCAACGGCCTAGACATGGACCGACGGACGGATGTATGGAACACTACAAGGTGTGCCTGAGTTGACATCTTGATGTAGTTTGTAGCAAGCTCATTGTGTACAGCGCAGCGCCACAGTGTATATGTATTTATTACTGTTTTACGTAATGCGCACATGCAGTTGTCTTTGAAATGAGTTTGTAGACGATTTTGACTTTTGTACATAGTGGATTATAATGTACCTGTGAACAGTTTATAACAGAAAAACAAGCACGCCATTGCTTGATCACATCTTGCTGGTTTCAGTATTTCTACCTATACATGTATTCAGATGGACAGCTATTTTTAAATTTTATTTGATAAGCGTTTACTTGAAAGCGAATAATCAACAATCAATCAGTCATTGTTTTATGGTGTGTGTTCTCAGAAAGCGTTGAGCATTGTCAACGTTGAGCTAAAAACAATCGTTTTTGTCATCTGATTTGATTTCAAACCAATTTGTGTGTTTCTGTACTTAACTTCATTCAAAAGGGGTATGAAATATGAGATTTTTTGTAGATTCTAATCAAAATGTCACGCAATATTTTTATTGGTCTTACTTTAGTTTGTCTGTTTGTTACATGTCTATGCATTTGATTACAGTTTGGCTACGGTCGTTGTTTGAAGTTGATTATGTTGCCCATGCGTCTTGTTCGTTTCTCGCGGGTCGATGAGATTCCAGTGTTTTGCAGTTGAATTTTCTTGCTATGCTGACGGGTTTGATTGCGTGGGCATTGCCGAACCACTTGTTTTTACTACTTTTGTTAATCTAGTGACTAGCTTGTCATTGGTTTTGTTTGCTCATGTTCGGTGTATCATAGTTTTGTCATTGAGACTTTGCTGCAGTGTGTTTGCTCTGTGTTAGCAATCATTTCATGTTGTTGTGTGACATGCCGTTTGCAACGTGCTGTTTTACTGCCTTTCTTGTGCCACCCTCGTACATTTTTGTTATAGTTGTTCTTCTGCTTGGATGTTCTTTTTTTATTTATTCATCTTTAATTGTACTTATCAGTGTTTATAGCAGCTAATTGTTTGATATCGTAGTCATTGGTGATAGCGCAGGTTGATATCTGCATCCACGGCTGAACCAATATTACCCATGCATGTTGGCAACTTTTTGTTTCATTATTATGTGTCTGTGCAATTTTGCCTGCAAAGGCTGTCCCCGAAATGACCTATACTCTGTCGGTCGGGACGTTAAACCCTACTCATTCACTCAGCGTTGTTTAACTAATTGTTCCTGCAGTTAATTCTGGTAGCGCATTGCCGCATTTTACCTGAGAAAGGGTTTATTTTCGATGTCATGCATGCATTCGAGGGAGCTTTTCAGAAATTATTACACAGGTCATAAGAAGTGTGTTAATTGTACAGAAAAAGAAGTGTTGTGGAGTTATGCACCGTTATGGTTGAGGGCTCAGACGTATTGATGTAGTTGGTGAGATTTTTTTTTGTTTTCTCAGCATAGTTTTTCTTAGAACCATTCCTGCGACTCATATACCATAGTCTTGGCTGGAGTTAAGGCTAATTCTGTCACGTGAACCAAACCAAATGTGTCCAGGATGTATTTGTGCTGTTCATAGCTATTAACTGGCGTAGCTTGTTACTGCGGCATACGTTGCGTCTGGTCTCCATTGCATTGTTGTGACAGTTGACACAAGTTTTAGTGGATGGTATTTCGGAGATACATTTCTGAAAGCCTGCTGTGTGTGCCTCGTGAATGGTTTGCGATTTGTGTGTGCATTTGCATAGCCTCAGTTGACTGTGTGTTTGTGAATTCTAATCATTTCAAAAGCATGAGTTTGCATCATAACTGCCTGGCTAGTTTATTCATTCGCTGACTCGGAATGTGTTTTCTACTGAGCAGAGCACACTGCAGAGTCGTTGGCGTCATAATCAGTTGCTCAGTGGTTTGTTTTTGTGGTGTGCTGGCGTCGTCACTGTATACCACTGTGCGGTAATAGTTAGCTGATGCTGCCACCGCTTCTCATTGTAACATAATAATAATTCTTATTTCTGTAGCCAGTTCGGCAATGTCAGTAGCTTTGCTTGTAGCGTTGGTGTTGTAGCTGCTAGATATGATAGTGACAGTTCTTCATTGGCTCAATGCAGTCCTTGTGCTGCACCTAATTACTGAAATTTTGAAGCACCAATTCAATGTTAGTCACTTTTTATAAGCCAGATTGAAAGTGAATGCAACGGGCAAACTCTGGCATTTTTACTAATATTTCTTATCTGCAGTGACAGAGTTAGCTTCATGAACAAGTTTCCCAAGTTTTTTTTTGGATTTTTTAACTTTTACGTACATGTTGAATAAGTGCTTTGGCTCTGTGTGTAAGATGCTTGGTTTTAAGTGTAGATCAGACATTTATTTTCTTTGCTCTTTTTATGTCACACTCTAGGCTGTCAACAAAATGACCTATATTGCGTCAGGCGGGACATTAAACCCTACTTGCTCGCTCACTATGTCACACACTAGATTGTGTACGTTGAATCATACTTTCGTGGAATCAGATTTCTTTAGATTTTGATCAGAATTTAATATGTTCCGTTAGAAACTAATCATTGTCTGTATGATGACTTTGGTGGCGTGTGATATCATGGCACAAACTATCACTGCTATTATGTTCATGTACTTAAACTATCTTGGTGAGGTGTCAGTATACATATATTACTGAATTGTTTTGTTGCTCTTTTCAGCTGTTAGCCATTTAATTCAGTACTGGGTATCGGCAGTTGCTGCCGTTGTTGTCAGTTACAGCTTTTGAGTTATTTCTGAGAACGTCGTTATGTAGAAGCTGTTAAACGGTGCTCATATGAAATATGTTGTAGCTGGCATACTGAGAACCTGAATCAAACTTCGGTTTTATCAGACTGTCATGGTTTTTTTCAATTTGCTATTGCTGTTCACTTTACTTTCTTCATTATCAGCAGTCATTGTCAGTTAACATTAACAAGTATTTTAACTTTGCTTTTAATACATATATTAACTGCTTTTAACTAATTTTGACCACTTACGGCACTGAATGGCCTATTTTGTGCTGATGTGCCGTTAAGAAACTACTCACTCACTCAGTCATTGTCATTAATAATGTTATAGCTTCATAGTAGTCACACTGCACCTGTAATCTCTGTTAATTTCAGTGCTTTTTTCGATGACATCCCACTGTGTCATGAGATTGATGATTGTCTGGAGGATAACGGAAGATTATTAGAACTACCATTATGTTAATTACATATTTTTGTGTAGGATGGGAGTTCTTACAATTTTAGATTTAGCTCGTTTTTTTGTATTTTATTAACTTTCTGTTTCTTTATTGTCAAGGTTAAATTTACCATTCCATTACTATGTGTTTGTGTGCATTTTGTCTGGAAAGGCCATTCCAAAATGACCTATATTCTGTCGGGTGGGACGTTAAACCCTACTCACTCACTCACCTCCACAGATGTGCCGAATTGCTTTAATGCTTGTGATTGAGGATCAGGAAGGACATTTGGCTCGTAAAATTTCCCATACAACCCCTTCCGTAGACATACGTTGGACTACAGGTGGAATTGGTTAATTTGGGTTTAATGGAAAATGTTGTTTGCATGTGTCTGTGTGTGATACGGAGCAGAGTGAATCTTTGCTATTGTTTCATTATTGAATTAACTAGCATCTGAATTATCGTTGATTGTGTTTGCTCATTGGCTGTTGATGTAGACTTCTTTGTTTTGTTTTGGAGCATATTACTGCAGTCATAATAGCTTTCGATGATACCAGGATCAAAACTGTAGATACTTGCATTGTAGATCTGTGACCGGACTGAGTCGTTGACTTGCTGCTTGCTTATCAGCGCTGTAGTCAGTCGTAACAGCTCATCGGTGTCTAATATATCTCGCTCATTGTTGTAATACCGTTCCACTGCAGAAGCTTTGTTGACCGTCAGATTTAGACATAAGTTCCCTTCCAAAGTTTTGCTTATGGTATAGAAGCTATGTGGCTGAGTGGTCTCCTGTGCTATGTCTGACACATACAGTTGTACTGATCGCATAGGGGAGCCGAAAGTGACTAGAATAGGTTAGAAGTACACTGTGAGGCATAAAAACACACCAAAATTTATCGATCATAACTTGATGGCGGATTATCAAATTTTAATAATTTTTGGTACAACTATTCTTCATACAACTTGCCATCAAACGATTATTCAAGTTTCCACTTCACCCAACATATGCTTCTACACTACCTGGGGAAATCAAAACATGAAGTCGGCATTAAAATGAACAACAAATGCCAAAAACCATCCGTGACATTACTCATAGTAACTTAGAGAAGAATGACAAGATTTTAATAGTTTTTGGTATAAACATTTCTAACATAACTGGCCATCAAATGGCCGTTCAAATTCCCAACTCACCTAACATCTGTTGCTGCATTACGTGGGGAAACAAAACAAATGCAAAATGAGGTTTAAAAAAGCAAGAAAAACAGCATTAAATTTAATCATTCCAGATACGTAGCCCTTAACAGCCTTGATCACAATCCATTCGACAGTATTTGCAGTGTTATGTAGCAGCGAGTTTATGGGACTCTGTTTAGGAATATCAATGAACTCAAGAAGCGACTGGTTGAAGTCTGAAGCAGAACATTATCAACACTGCTATCAACGCATAGAGAATGCATTTCCCCGCCTGTGCTTACACAGATGGCCTATATTTCGAATATTTACTGTCAGCAGTTGCACAACTGTACAATTGGATGAACTGTCAACCAAAGTGCTAGAAATTTAGATAAAAAGTGCCAAATATGCGTTATTTGAATCAAATAATGATAATGAAAAAATGTAATACTTTGCTTTTTTGTTATCCCCAGGTAGTGCAGAAATAGACTTTCGGTGAGGCGAGAACATAAATGGTCATTTGATGGCCAGTTGTGTCGGGAATATTCATACCAAAAGTTATTAAAATCTGATCATCCGTCTTCAAGTTAACGATCGATAAATTTTGGTGTGTTTTTTATGTCTCACAGTGTATGTG
>Ga0209671_1004242_pt1 | contig 14129 bp, 7 predicted proteins | sample WorMetHERISLAND2_2_FD_187401 | JGI IMG/M metagenome (GOLD analysis project Ga0209671, IMG submission 187401) | Marine gutless worms symbiont microbial communities from Max Planck institute for Marine Microbiology, Germany - Olavius geniculatus... | ecosystem: Host-associated > Annelida >... | reverse complement strand
TCGTTACTGTTAGTTTTTAACCGAAATTGGAAATTAATTAGTTGGTAATTTTTGAAAAGTTAACCATTAGAATTTTAAGAATTGTTTTGTTGGAAGCTTTCATATTAATGCTTTATGGTTTTGCTTATTGCTGCAAAGTTGAACTTGTTCATAAAGTTCGCTGTGTTTCCTGTTGCAGGGTGGCAGCGCACTGACCAACAAATCAAAACGTTTTGACCTTGTGCCGGCCACCAGTCCCGGTCCTGGTGCATATAACATAAACACTCATTGGGTGAAAGACTCGATCTGTCTTGCACCGAGTTCAGCCCCACCTGTGTTGCAGCATGAGAAAACTTGCAAAGGAACTGTGAGTATTTCGTAAAAATATCTCTGGGTCACTTTGTATCGATAAAAATACTAGGAAAGGAGAGAAACGCCATTCGTATACTGGTAATTACTTTTTGTATAAAATATTTACTGTTTTTTGCCAATAGACACAGAACTACGAGTTTGCAGATGAGTAATCAGTGACTGTTTTAACTCACCACAGATGTGTTGCTGCACTACCACATGAACTGCACTCCGATCTTGGGTACTACACTGTGAGTCAGAAAAAATATACACGATACTGGGATCTATTATTGATCACTTAGTTTTTTTATTGTTGTGTTGTGTCATTGAAGAATTTGGAAAAACTTTCACTATATGAGGGTCATCCCAAAAGTTTTCAGCCTTGGCATGTTAGACAAAAATATTTTTCACAATCTATGCATCAATGAAACATACATTCTTTATGGACTCGCATGAGTTTGCTGCTGATATGACGTCATTATAATTTATGACGTGATAAAGCATTAAATAGTGTCAATGAAAACAGCCTCATGTCATTCATCATTGTGGATAGCGGACACCACCATGATGAAATTATAGATTTCAAAACAGATAATAGCCACTGGGGCTCAGGTCATTACTACATGCAAGGTGGTCTTGGTGTACGAAGTCACAGTCACAAGCAGCCGTATGCGTAATTGTAGACTTTTGGACTGGACTGCAAAGTCTGCAATGTGCAAATTAGGGCAGGGCACGTGGGGCTTGCTCCCTGGCTTCCATGCACACCATGCCCCCATGTAACAGATCAAATTTTGGTTAGCATTTCGTCAACACAACTGAGATCATTATTGCTAAATTTCTAATAAGGTTCTACTGATACCAATAAATATTGACGTGGCATCGTAATTGACTGAAATGTTCTTATTTGTGATCAGCGCAGATTTAGGTTATCTTATATTCGCCGATTCAAAGAAAATCATAAGTGTATTTGTTGGGGTTTTCACAAAATCAGATGCTACCGGGCCCCACTTTTACAAATCCAGCTACAGACTGGAAAATTGTCATGCAACAGCAAGCCTGATTTTATGCTGTTTGCGTTAAGGCTTGAAATCGTTTTTATTTAATGCCTAGCTGTGACGTCATAAATTACAATGACGTCATATCTACAGCAGACTCATATGAGTCCATAAAGAATGTACATTTCACTGATGTATAGATTGTGAAAAATATTGTTGTCTAATATGTCGAGGCCGAAAACTTTTGGGATGACCCTCGTATAGCCTTTGCCCAAGTTATGAAATTATTTAAGTTTTTGGCTATGGTAAGTAAGTAAGTCAGTAAGTAAAGTGTAAATTTATATAGCGCATACTCAAAAAGATCTCTAATGCGCTTAATACATTTTGTCATGGTAACATATTTGTTGACCGCCTGGTAAAATGTGCAGATTATACTCGTTTGTTTGAGTGTTGAACTGCATGATGTAAGTTTCTGTGAACTATTCTGAGTAACGGAACAAACATAGTAAAAAGGTTTTAAAAGGTTAAATGGTGTTGTGTATAGCTTTTCACAGGAAACCCATCTCAGAGGCGAGGAGCGTCACCTGACACGTGACATCATATGTTACCTACCACCCAACACAAGTGAACGTGCCTTGATTTGACTTTGGCTAGACAGTCTAAAGGCTGGTACTCGACTTACCTTATGCAGACTACCCAGAAAAGATGGAAGGCTGAGTTGACATAACTGGTAGGTTTACCTGTATACAGACAGTCGTTTGATTGGATCCAACATATAAAGCACCAGATTAACCATGTCTTCGCACTGCTGTGAGACATCTATAAGCAGTTTATGTATGTGATGCAGTTGTTTGTGGCAAACCGGATAAAGTTCTGTCGTAAGCCGAGCACGCCATCGATTCCTCATCCAAGTCAGGCTTACGGCTATGAAGAGACCGAAGATGGAGTGCTGCAACCGCAGGAACCCCTGCCTCGCGACATGACCATTGGACCTGCATTCTACACACCTGTACTGGTACTGCACGCTGTTACTTCAGCGGCATAGCCAGGATCTGTATGTAGGGGAGAGCACTTGAAGATAGGTGTGGGGAGGTTTTTGGGGCTGAGCCCTTTCCCAAAAAATTTTTGCAAATCCTTGACTCAAAGTGCAGTTATTTGGTGCACTTTAGCACTATTTTGAGTAACTGAGTATAGGGGGACACGTGACCTCAGTGCCTTTTTGTGGCTATGGCAGTGCATCGTCGCCTTCATGTTAATTTACTATAGGACTACTCCTGCTGCTACTGCTGTTGCTGTTGTTAGTACTATGGTAGCTGCTGCTAACCAATATAATATTGCTGCAATGTACTATTGGCTAGTCTGTTTTAATCCTGATGTAAATTCACACAGTTTGGTGATTTGTTTATTATTGACGTGATTGACTGTTGTCTACGAAAGTAGCAATTCTGTTGTTTATCCATCACGTTTGCATGCATCCTGCAGATGGACACGGAAACAACGAAGAAATACAAAGGTGTACATTGGGGCATGATGCGTGGCCAGCGGACTGACTTCTCCGGAAAAGAGGGTCCAGGACCATGCGAGTACAATCCCGACCAGGAGTGCAAGTGCAAGGGAGAGGTGGTCACTGGTACTGGAGAACGCCTCAAGTTCGAGTCTTACATTCCGCGATACACTGACCAGCTCGTACGAGACGAAATCAAAGAGGTTTGTGCTTCAATATGACATTATTATTATTGTGGTTATTAATGCAGCTATACGTCATTTAAAAAAGAATCGCAGGCACAGAAAAACAGCTATGACTAGTAGGTAAAAGATAGTTATAAAATCTGACTTCACGTTTTTTAAAAGCTGATAAAAATGTAAAGTTAAAATTATCAGTTGAATTTGAAAGTAATGAATTCCCGACTGTAGACGTGCCGTTGCACAACACGTTGTGCCTAGCTTGCTAGAGACAGAAACAATAGAAATGAAAAAGTTTTATTTTATTTCCATTTGCTGCTAGCTTAGGATTTCACAGTATCTGGCATACCTGAATCACAGCTTGATGTACATTGAGCCACAACAAGTCGAAGCAGCTGGAGTTTGGGCTTGTGAATGGGACCACCCACACCAATAAGTTAGTCATCCAATTGTCTGATTGTGTGTGTCCAGGAAAAGCCGGGACCCAGTACATACCAAGTGAAGCGTGACTTTGACACCACCACGACATCTATCACTCCCGGCAAACTCAAGTTTGCCGATTGCTTTGTGCCATTACATCCGCCGTTCTTGACTAATGCCAAGGTCTTTTGTGCTACTTACTGTTATTTTGCTTGTTTCAATCACTGTCATGCAGGTTTGGTTGTTTTTTTGCCAGCAAAGTCCCGTTTCTGCCACTTAGTATGTTTAAACCAGTTTAAACTGCTTAAAGCTTGGTTTAAACTGGCAGGTAATAAAAGATGTTCCAAGCATTAGTTTTTACATGCGACAGCAAGTACTGCTATAGCGCGTCTTAGCCATCACAATTCTGTCCGTCTGTTCATCTGTCTGTCTGTCCGTCACATGGGTGGATCAAAAATGGTGCAAGCTAGAATCACCAAATCTTTACCGTCGGCTGCCTGCCTAAAAGACACCTGTTTAAGCATCCATAAAGATTTTCCACAAATTCGAAAGGGGTCACCTCGAGCGAGTGCTAAATGAGAGGAGGGTAGGGAAAATTTGCAATTTGTAGCCAATAAGTCGCCGTATCTCAGGAATGGTGTAAGATAGGGCCTAAGTTACTATTAATCAATAATAGGAAGTTTTACACTGGCTTCTGATTGGCACTGAAAGCAATGACCTTGAATGACCTTGAACATCAAAATTTGAATTTTATGGTTTTTTTAATTATTTTCAGCTGCAAAACAGATTTCAAGAACGAATTACGCCAAAATTATTAGCGACAGACCAGGACAACATGCGTATGAAATTTCCAGCATTAAACATAGTTTTCAGTAGTTTAAATTTTGGCCCCTTCCTGCGTTTAAGAAATTTTCCGTGTGGGGGCATCAAACTTAGGTACCCTTCAAAATGTGTGCTTTTGGCTGCTCCAATGGCAGCAGGCGCTCGAGACCGGTTATGCCAGCAATCGTATGTGAATGAAGAATTAAAATCATCGTGTTCAATGTCAATTACTGGGATTGGTGAACTTAGATTAGTTCACAGTGGGCCTTCAAACATGCACCGCTGTTGCACGTTCCTCTTAGCGTCAGCTGGGTTTTTTTTTGTTTTTAGGGCCTATATTGTAAGTAGACTAACGTGCAAAACCTGTACCAAATTATAATATTTGAGAAGCACGATTCACCTTTCATAGCACAGCAATTGTAAGTTCATTGCACAGTGACAGTCAGTAAATTATATGCGATGCAAAAATTGTACTGTTTTGCCTTTGGTTTGTATGAAAAAACACAAACCGTCGGTATTTCATGGCAAAAATTAACAAAAGCCTGTGTCTAAAAACCCCGTGGTCATGTTTTATTTTTGCAGTCACGGTATGTCTGTGTGGTTGCAACAAAAAAACTTCAAGAAAACCTTAATTTGGAGATTGCTGTGAAATTGAAATTTGCTTAATAAACAATGAAGTTTGAGTTTAAATGCAGTTTTTAACATGCCAAGTAATTTCAAGAAGTTTTATAAAGTTTGTTGTTTTCTAGGTATTGGAAGATATCTCTGTTTTGCTGCTGTGTTGATGCAGAGGTTTACCGACGCTCAATCTGGTACGCCGGCACCAGGAGCCTACAACGACCCCCGTGAAGCTCTTGAAACTCTCAAGAAGATTTCTGGCATGAAGAGAAGTCCTTTTGGCAAGACCGAAATTCGATTCAAACCAATGCATGGCACTGAAACACCAGGCGTGTGAACTCTTCAACGTTGCACTAATTGATAGATTTTTTTTTTGTTTTGAACTTACTGGTAGCACACTCTTTGGCAGGATCATGATCTTGGTTCACAATTTAGGAACTTTAAAAGAATTCTCTGGTTAATATTGTGATTTTTGCGGATACCAGCAACAGATAATAGCCATTAGCTTGGCAGTCTTTGGCAGAGGTATACGCAGTCTAGCGAGTGCTCTCTTAGTTGTTATGGAGTTCTCCTGATAGGCCACATTACGGGTTTTGTCTTTTTGTCTGTCTGTCCGTCTGCTTGTCCTGTACAGGCCTATAACTCAGAAAGTCAAAAAGGCTTAGAAAAACAAAAATTGGTGTGAGCGTTTCTCGGAACAGGTATAATCGATAGGCCAAAAGTCAAAAGGTTAAAGGTCAGTTTTCGATCGGATTACGGCTACGTCCGATCTTGCAGTGGGCGCTGTCGAGCAGATGTAGCTACTAGCTAGGTGGACAGCCGCCCGCATTTTATGTCATCACTGGACTGACATCTGCGACTGTTGAACGCATTGCAGGTCCTCAGACGTACAACGTGAGTCACGGATTGGCGGCAGAGAGCATGTACAAGGCGTACCTTGCGAGCACTCAACACGGAGCGTTCGGCAGCTCGGCTGAGCGCAAGGGACCAACGGTCAGTGACGATTCACGTGAACACCCCGGTCCAGCTCACTACCAGCCTCCCATCGCTGCTGCCTGTCAGACGGCCGCACCGCACGGTCGCATTGTACGAGCCTCGTCCAACTTCGCGTCGCACTCCGACCAAATCAAGAAGCCGGAACATACTGTACGTAGTACTGGCTGAATCAATCAGCCAGAGTTGCCTTATTAGTAGAGCTATTTCAGGGTTAGTACTAGTAGCTTAGTAAGTAACATTACTCGTCAACTTTTTGTTGTCTGTAGTCGTCTTAAATCTAACCGTTTAGCAGGGATTGTGGTGTTAACTTGCCTTCATACATTTGTGAGAGCTTTTCTTTTTTTTGGGGGGGGAGATAAATTCTTCTGATGAGCTGAACTGAATTGAACGGAGCAGATATGAAGAGCCAGGTTTTGAGACGTTTGACAGAAGGGCGAAAGTGATACCAGTTTGTGCTTATGGCATGTTTAGTTATTTATGTTGAAAATTCACAGATACTACAGAGTCATAACAGCATTTTAAGTAGAAAACAGCTTCACACAGTGCACACGCTGAGCTTGTGTAAAATTATGGTGAAGTAATTACTCAAATTTAAGCAGATATTTAAAGTCGAAATTTTAGTTGAAATGTGGATTAATTCAATTAATGTTATTGTTATAATTATTTTTATTTATCAATTCACACACGCAGATATTCAGATACATCTAACGTTTAGTTAAATTCTGCATTAATTTTTTAAAATGTTTATTTTATGCAGGACAATCCAGCTCCGGGGTCGTACAACGTGGCCAAGTCGTTTCAGCAGACACAGACTAAAGTGGAGCCGAGACCGCCTCGCACACAGGCCGCTAGGAGGCGCCACGAGTCGTTTCTATCTGCCGCTGATCGCTTTGCTCCGCCCAGAGACATTACACCAGCTGATGCCGACCCCACATTGCCAGGTCACCCACCTTTCACAACTCTAAAATGTTAAAAAAAGGTTAAAGGTGGTGTTTAGCTCTTTATCGGAAACCCATCAGAGAGCTACAGAGCGACACCTGCCGTATGGAATCACGCAGTGTTAGCTGCCACCCGACACAGGTGAACGCAACCCGCCTTAACCCCGACCAGAGAGGCCAGTACTAAATTTATTTACTCTGGACTGATGGAAGGCTGAGTGTACCTTGATGTTAGTTATATACTTAGATGATTTACCTGTCCACTGACAGTAAACAAGTAAGTAAGTAAGTGAATAAGTAAGATAGCTTAGCAGTTGCAATTTAACAGTTGTTTAAACCACATCTATGAAGTAGTAACTACATCATAGCAAACCACCCGGGAGTTGAACGCACGATCTCTTGATTGTAAGTCCAACACTCTACCGTTACGTCATCGAGCCATTATATTGTACTGGTATTTGTGTTTCTGTGGTTGGGTGATTGGTTGGCTGGTTGTACAGGTCCAGGAATGTACGACCCACGAATGAAAACTGAAAAAGGAAACTTGATGACGGTACACGAAGCTAGGTTTACAAAGCTCATGGACGACGGAGTCCCGGGACCCGGCGCTTACACCGTATGTACACTGCACAGTCGTAGGACATTAATACTTCATCAGCTTTAGCCCATTCCTCGCCCGAACTTGATGTGAATTTTTTTGCTAATGAAATGAAGTTACTGGAAATTCGCAGAAGTAATTGAAGGAATTCAGTTCCAAATCTGTTTCCGTTATTATTATTATTATTATTATTATTATTATAATTTTAACAGATCAGCCATATTTTTTTATTTTGACCTACTGTTTAGTGTTTGCATTGTGTGTTTGTTTTGCTTTTTGTGCTTGGTCTTAAATTGTGTTTTGTGTGGTGGCAGCAGCAAACATCAATTAGTCAGTCAATCAATCCAGGATTTTTATAGTGGCATAAGTAATGCGAACTAGTAGTTGAACTACTGTTAAATCCTCTAGAGACAGGTTAAACGGAGCCCAGTATAGGCAGTCGTCTGGCTGTTGATTATGATGATATATATGTAATGGAGTAAGTGCAATATGTATGTGCATGCTGTATGTATAGTTCTCTCCTATGCAGAAGGACACGGTGTTGAAGGGTACGTTTAACGTGAGTCTGGGAAATCCGCCTGTCAACACTCGGCAGTTCCATTGCATGCCGGCCTCGCGTGCGCCTCCAGCTAAAACTATGTCCAAATCGCCTGTCGTCTTCTAACAGCTTCGTAGTAGGATTTCCATCTAGCAGCGCTCCTATAGTTTCATTGTCTAGTCATACTGTGAAACTATCATTCAGGCGCGGCGCACATGCTGCAATAAAATAAAATAAAACAACCTAAAACGTTTTAGTTTGTTTTATCGCAACAGTCTAGTTTAGTTTTGTTGCAAACGTTTGCACGTGCTGCAACAAAATGAAGTAAAATAACGTAAAACAACGGGCAACAATTGTAAAACATCCTTCAACATCGCAGCTTGTTTTATTGCACTTCATGCGGACTTCTGTAACAATAAAAAATAAAGCAATATAAAACAGCTTGCGATGGTCGTCGTCGTCGACGTTTACTTCGCAGGTATTATTTGTCACAGAGCTAAAGCGGGAAACTTGCAGAGAAGTTTTATTTTATTGCAGCATGTGCGGCAGGTCTTACTGCCTTTTGCGGTTGTTTTTGTTCGTTTGTTTTGTATCTGTGTTGCAGACTGGATATTATTACCGGTGTTGTAGGCCTATTAGCACAACACAACGAAAGTTTTGCACTTCTCTTGGTGTCGTGAACTTTATCATTTGTGCAGTTTTTCCATCTTCTGCTACTCTGCTACCACTATTTCTGTGTCAAAACAGTCATTTACCATGCACTCTGTAGCCACTGATTACATGCTATTTTCATGTTGATACATGGGCAAAATACAAACGTAATTGTTTAGGCCTATAGAAAATATTGTCACGAGAATAGGCACAACAGTCTGTTTAATCAGAAATACACAAGCTCTGATATTTCACAAGGTAGTGTAGCGACGTATTTGAGGAATTTTTATATGTTCGCTTTATTGTGAAGTAACTGCCAAAAATTTTGCATACGTTTACAACAAGTAATTAGAGCAAAGCTCACGTGACGCACGATAGCAGCGGTCCTGCCACTTGGACAATCGTGTACAGCATGCAATAAAATAATACTGCGTTTTGAAGGAGAACCCAAATTTAAGGCCTCCATATGGAAGACTCCTTGAATTTCAGAGGTCAAAATTTAAACTGATAAAAATGGACATTCTATGCAAAAAATTTCATAGGCCTAAGCAGGTTGTCCAGATTTATCTCCAGCCATTTCAGCACAATTCACTCTTGAAATGTGCGCCACAGCTGAAAATTGCAAAAAAAAACAGTAAAATTCTCTATCGTTCAAGGTTCAAAGTCATTTAAAATCATTCAAGGTCATCGATGTTGACACCATTTAGAAGCTCGTCACTAGTGCTTGTTATGATAAGCAGCAAGTCTGTGCATTTCTGCAACTGTTTTCACGCTAGACGAGCTAATAGCCGTAAAATAACCATTTTAACGGGGTACCTCTATCTGATGCCCGCCTGCGCAGGCCTCCTTAAACCTAGAGGGTCGAGACTTGAATTGCTAAAATCTGCGTTTAATGCAAAAAATATGCAGATTGTCTTGGTCTATCTCCAGCTATTTTGTCGCAATTCACTCTTAAAATATCTGCCACAGCCAAAAATTGTAAAAAAATTCACTGAAAATCTCTTTTTGGGGAGTTCGTGGTCGTTCAAGGTCATTGATGTTAATAAATCTAAAAAAAACCGTCGCCAGTCTTGTTATGATAAGCAGCATGTCTGTACCTATCTGCAGCCGTTTTCACGCTACACGAGCCAATAGCAGTAAAATAACCACTTTTTAGGTAGTAGATCTTTTTTAGTAGTAGATCTTAGGCCCCCACGATGCTCCCAAGATCCCCCATTAGGCTGGAAAGGGAAATACCCTTTTTATTCTCCACTCCATTCGACGCCTCAACCATTTCCCTGTAGGAAATTTTTTCGGGCATCCATGAGTAAATATACCGTCATCTGCCATTGGCGGCAATAGCACGTTGGTTAACCTTGACGTGAAAGGGGTCCGAGACAAGGTTGCGGGGAGCAGGTTAGTGTGTCCAAGGGGGGATAAACGCCCTTGATTTTGGGGGTTCAAGACCGTTCAAGATCATCGCTGTTGATAAAACTAAAAAGCCCGTGACCAGTGCTTGTTATGATGAACAACATGTGTGTACTTATCTGCAACCGTTTTTACACCAGACGAGCCAGTAGCGGCAAAATGATGTCTTTTAGGGGGTACCCCTGTTTGACGCCCTCGTTAGAGGGGAACCCTTTTCCTTTTACCCAGGAACACGAAATATTGTCATGCATGTTGTCCGTCTGATATAAAAGCTAGAGTCCTTGGGGGTAGCTTACAGTGAAAATTTCGTGATCTTAGCTTGCACCGTTTTGATGGTTTTCAAGGGTGCGACAGACGGACGAACAGACAGACGGACGGACGGACGCCTAGGCCATGGCTAAGACGCCCGAAGCATTCTGCTATCACGCGCAAAAATTGGTCAGCATGATGACTAAGCTATAAGTAGTCCTACAGGTTAATTTATGATGATGCATTGTCCCTGTGCTTGCCACTAATGTCTGAACGTTCTTATGCTTTTGTTAAATACTTTCGATTTTTTGTTACAAAGTGTTTATCAGACCACAGAGTTTTTCAACTTTTTACATCAGCGATAATTTCGTAAGTCATAGTTCTATATTATGATGATACATCGTCTTTTGATTTTTGTAACATTTATTTTTAACGAATAATATTATAATAATCTTAATATTAACGTTGTGTTTCATTTTGTAATTGTAATCGTTATTGTGTTGTCATTATTTGTACTTTACTATTGTTGTTATCAATATCTGAGTACAGCTAACTTATACCCTGTTTACACGATCGAGCAAACATCGAGCAGACGTCGAGCAAATGTATTCGAAATACACGTGCTAATTGCTCGACGTTTGCTCGATGTTTGCTCGATGTTTGCTCAATGATTGCTCGACGTTTGCGGGACGTCTGCTCGACGTCTGCTCGATGTTTGCTAGCATTCGTCCAGCTAGCTCGACGAGCTATGGTAATTAGCATGCTAATTAGGAAGGCGGGCGGGTTGTAATTGGAAGGCCTATATAACACGTGATCAGCTGTGGGCTAAGCCTAGGCCTACATTTGAGCCAGGGGCGGGGTTCCATCAGGCCTGCTTGATGTTTGCTCGATGTTTGCTTGATATCTGCTCGACGTTTGCTCAATTGCGTAAACGAGGTATTAGTTTGATAATTCGTATACAGTTTGAATGGTGTTTTTGTATAATTATTTATATTCAGGAAAATTCACTGTTCATCGCTGAACATTTTTCTTTTTCACTTGAATGTACGTTTGCCTTACAGTATGTCACATGCTCCACTAATATTCGCATCTTATGCATAGGACGACAGCAGTATTATCTTACAGTATACTTTAAAACTTTTAGCTGTTTCGTTTGCATGTGCTGAACCATTAATTCACATATTGATTATTGTGTTTTTTGTACAGTTTACGTTTATGCGTGCTAGTGAGTCTTCCGTATCTCTATCAAACACGTTCACGTTATAACACGTATTCTCATGTAACATGTGAATGACATTTACACTTTGTGGAGCTGTGTCACTCACAGCCTGTGGTAACTGTGGTAGGTTCTAAAACGTTATCAGAACAGCCAGTGCGAGTTAGTCACTGATGTGGAAAAGTCCGAGCGATTTTCTTGATCTTGCTTTTTTGGATCAAAATAATTCGAGTCAGGTTAAGTTTTGCATGACAAGTGACATGACATGGATGATGTTGATCCAAAAAAATGAAAGAACTCGCTCTGATTGTCAACCGAAAAACTCAACCAGGCGTATATATATTTGAGTGATTGAAACACTATTAAGAATAATTTACCGTTAGTGTAAGCTTACTGTTAGATCGTGGTCATTTGTAAAATAAAAATGTTGCAACTTTTTTGGCGACTCTGCCTACTGCTACACATTCTCCGTCGCGTGTTTTGTCATCTGTTTGTTGTCTGCCTCATTCGTGCACCTTGCGTAAACGGTTCAACGGATTTCGATGCCATTTAGGAGGTAAACTTGTGGGTCTAATATGACAAATTGTGTTAGAAGAGAAGATTTGGGAGGTCGAATCTTTAGCCAAACCATACAATTGCAAATTGCTGCTGTCACCTGGCGAATAGAATCAAAGGGCGATTCCGCGTTTTGCCAAATTACTTTGATGCTTGCTTTAATCTTGCTGTACGTTTACTTAGCATGTGGCAGGATTCGAAACAGGCACCAAAGTAGTTTGATGAAACTGTTAACTGGAAATAGAACGTGGTTACACATGTCGTCTGTGTGTTACCGTACCGTTGACGTGATAATTCACAAAATTTTGGTTGATTTCCTGGTGCAAGTACACACCGAGCATCTAGGCCGTTAAACGGATGCCACTGTGGTCGATCGAAATAGTTTAATAGTTGTCGTTTGTGTTGTTGCCAAGTAGATTGAGTGATTTTCAGCGAAATGTTGTTCTTCTGGGATTGTGACAAAATAAAGCTGTTAGCATATTTGTTCTGCGAGATGTTGCGCAATAAACTTGCATCGCAGATTTTGTTTCAAGCACCATTAGGCACTAAAAATTTGTAGTGGCGTGGCGTCTTTGATTTTTACACGCGCCAATTTAAGGTATTGCATGCATGTTGTCCGTCTGTTCGTCTGTCCGTCCTTCGGGACGTTGATGTAGTTGAGCTACTTGATTAAGTCTGGTAGCTTTTCGTACGCAAACCTTAGCCATCTAGTGTAAGAGAACACCGTCAAAATTGGGGTAGAATAAAGACAGAGTAGAGAAAATTGGCGATTTTCAACGACGGAAAAGACGGTCCAAGTCGAGTGAGTGAGTTAAGTTTTACAAGAGGGGTCGACGTGTTTGCTTAAAACGCTGGAATAACTGCGAATATACGTGCGCATTCTCAATTTTTTTCTGAGATAACCTACTGACCAAATTTAGCTAAATGTCGACCAACGTTTGAATTTCGACGAACGTTTTTTTAAAGTTCGGCCGTGCGGCTTGCCATGCGTATGCAGACATATTTTGCACCGAGCACTTGAATTGACAGAGGCGACTGACAGTCATCGGGGCGTATATAAGGTTAATTTACTGTCATCACTTTAGTGCAAAGTGGCTGGCACGATTGCCGTACACTTTTATGTTTTCTCGAGCGTGTCGGCGCCGTGCATGCTCTGCGGCTCGCCCTTGCCTTGAGACCATAGGCCTATAGTCCAGTCTAGCGTATACACTATACTGCAGACAGCAATGTATCGTGCTCTGCATGGCACCACCCACCCACGATGAAAACAACCCGTTAGAGCACTTGATTTCTGCTGCTGCTTATTCGTCCATCCGAATCGAACACACCACCGTCAGTGATCTAGCAATTTTAACAGTATATACGGGCATCGTTATGTGATCGAAATTCGCCTGAGCTCTGATCCGACGACGATGTGCGGACGAACGATCTAGACCAGGTTAAGGTCAGAACTGACAAGAGGCTTTACACATCGCCCGATCGTGTCTGATGGTCGCAGACATGGCAAGCAAGCTCGTCATCAGACACGGCACTGACCATGACCATTCGTCGTCCAGTGTCACTGTCGGGTCATGGCTGGTATTTCTGTGCACGTGGTCGTTCTTCCTGAGCCAGCCGCACGTCACTACTTGCAGCTCGCACGGCGGATCAACTCATCAATGTTTCACCGGTAGGCCCTACTGCATGACGTTTGTATAGTAATAACTTTTATACGCACAAAAAAAAACAAAAAAACAAGATGTCGCTAAGGTGGGCCTACAATACCCTCTATATCCTAATGCCAACGTCTGACTTCCCGTAGCGAAAAAAGGAATTGTTCAGAGTAACTTTAGTCGCATACACGCTATGGTGACGCTGCTATATCGAACACTACAATCAACTCTACGATACTATACGATACGACATGCACATGGTGATGGCTGTAGACAGAAAATTTGCATTCAAAATCGCGACCAAACCGCTGCAGATAGAAACATGTTTGCTACATAGGCGGATCCAGGAGTTGAAGTTGGGGGCCAAGGTCGAGCGCCGAAGGCGCGAGCTGAGTAAGGCGCCAAGGAGGGTGGGGTGTGGGGAGGGGCTGTTCCCCTTCCCACAGGGGAAGGGTCTGGGG
>Ga0209671_1004240_pt1 | contig 14131 bp, 12 predicted proteins | sample WorMetHERISLAND2_2_FD_187401 | JGI IMG/M metagenome (GOLD analysis project Ga0209671, IMG submission 187401) | Marine gutless worms symbiont microbial communities from Max Planck institute for Marine Microbiology, Germany - Olavius geniculatus... | ecosystem: Host-associated > Annelida >... | reverse complement strand
TGGGACAACCCTGCAGGAGTTAAGCCACGCTGCCCTAGATAGGCAGCGGTGGGCAGCGATAGTAAGAATGGCGTCAGACACCAACGGGCATTGAGCCCACGGTTGTCGATGATGATGATGATGATGAGTCCTGCTGTACGGGTGCGAGACATGGACCATCACCTTGACTTCAACTAAGTGTCTTGATGCATTTGATACCTGGTGCCTATAGAAAATCCTGCAGATACCATATACCAGGCACACTACAAACGAGTCAGTTTGAGACGTTACTTCCTGCTCACCAGTCTCTGAAGTGGTCAGGTCTCACTGCCTCAGGTACTGTTACTTCGGTCACAGCTTGTGCAGTTTCTACAGAAGATCATCACTAAGTTATAGCCGCTGCACTTTGACCCCCAGTTGACTGGAGAAGATCGGTCGGACGTCCAAGAACAACCTGGCTCGGAACAGTCGATGAAGACGTCCAGCCCCAGAACTTCTGAGTTCACACTGCCTGGAGGAAGGCCAAGAATAGAGATGTTTGGCACCAAATCATCAGTACGGCAATGCTGACAGGAGTTTACCAAGAAGAAGAAGTGTGTTTGGAGGCTCTGTCATTTTGTGGAAACTGGACATTTGTCACTTGCTTTGCACTGACTTGAGCTGTTAGAGTTGTGTATTATTTTTATTTTAATCAGCACCCAGATGACCGAATTACTACCATACTGGCTATAGAGTCTGAAAAAGGTTTTGATTAATTTATTGTTTGATTTTAGTAAAAATCATTTTCCGTCCTTGTATAGTTGAAAATGGGTGCCATTTGGATAAAAATGACAACTGATTTGAAGTGACCCATTTTTCTATAATATTGGTGGTTTTTGTTAGATGGCTGATTCAGCCACAGTTCAGATGTAATTTGCAAGGGCTTTATGTCAGTCTTTACTTACCTATCAGACTGTCTACTTTGTCCTAAGACATCATGTATGATTACGTGAAATTTTAAAAAATAAATACTACCAAGTGCTTAGGTTCATGTGTTGTTATTGTGTTTGTAGACATAATGGGCTATCACAGTCAACGTGATGTGCTGTTTCTCAAGATAACATTACTGCTGCCGAAGCTTGTGCATTCTGCAAAGCGAGTTCTGGAGCAGGGCTTAGATGTTCCCGGCTATGGATTGAAGGGTTACCAGTGCTATGAGACGAATATTGATTTTGACACGAGGTATTTTCTTATGCAGGAGTTCGTAAGATATATATTGTTCGACATTGCAGTCTAAGACGTAGAACTTCATACTATAGAATACAACAGAGCGTTGTGCAAAAACATGCAAAATAAGTTGTATATTCTGTGTCTCAAAAAACTGTGCAAAATTGTTTTTCTCAGAAGTCATTAAATGTATACCAATTATGATAATTTCTGGTAAAATAATGGGCAAGAAGATAGAATTATGAGAGATGCACTTATTTTTCATCTCATCTAATTTGCATAAACAGCTAAATGTTCTACTGTGTTAAATACAGTTCCAAATTGCCATATAACAAGGAGTTGTTGTCTGCGGTAAACTTTCTAACGATTTAATTATCATGCAATAAACTAAATTGTTGTTTATTCAGCAGTATAAATAAGCTTGTATAATAGCTGTTAACTAAGTGAATAAGAAATATTCTTTGGTTAAGCATTTGATGTGTTTGTGCATTGTTTTCTGACAGGTTCATGGTTGACTGCAACATGATGGGGTGCAGTTGGGTGGAGTTGCCTGCGGGGAAGTACAGGGTACGTCATTCCACCGGCAGAGTGCGAAGGTCACGCTGTCAGATTGAAGTCGACATTGCATGGAATGAACTCATTTCATATCCGTGTGAAGGAGAGTGGCTGAAAATAGCCCCTGTACGAATTCTTAGTTTCGACATTGAGTGTGCTGGCCGCAAAGGTAATGCCCACGTCGTGCAGTGCTATTGCTTGATGTATCAGCAGAGATGAAATCTGCTGCAGATCTTGACCCAATCAGACAGACTGGTACTTGATTTATTTACCTGGGAGAGGTGGAAAGCTGGGTTGACCTCTCTTTTTCTCATTCCAGGTCTAGAGTGAGGGTTACTGTCTAGTCCTCTGCAGGAAACTTCAGTGGCGTCGTGGATCGACTGATACTTTGAAGTTGGGTCATGTCTCTCTCCAAGCCTGGTCATGGGCAGGACACTCAAAACAAGGTGCTCTGCTATCTAGGGCTTGCCATTTGAAAATGAGAGGTGATTGAAACATTGATCGCACCACAGAGGGTAGGCGATCAATTATGACAAAGACGCTAAAATCATGTGCGTCCACTCCTCTCCCCTTCCCCCGTCAGCACTAGGAAGCAACCACCCCAATTCGCATCAGTTTTCTTTCCCTTTTCCCTCCATTTTTCTTTTTCCTTTTTTGCACTACTTTCCTTCTATTTTCTGAAAGATTCAGCCAGGGTTCTACGGAGTCTAGAACGGGCCCCAGTCACAAATGCATTTTTACGAATTTTGGACGCCCAAAACGCATCTCGTGGCAACATTATTAAGTCGTTTATGTGCTTTGCGAAAAAATCGCCCAGTTAAATTTTCACTTTTTCGGGAAGCATCTTGCTTCCACGTGCGAACAAAGTGAATGCCTTGGCTAAGATTAAGGCCCACCAATGTCACTTTTCCCGCTCAGTGACTCAGCCCTTACATACAAGTCCGTGAGTGAAAGAAAACAAACAGAAAAAAAAACAAAGCACCAATGCTGAATATGCTACAAATAATATTTTAAAACCTAATGATCATAAAATGGTAGGGAAACGAGTATCTTTTTAAAGAGTGCTCCAAACGACGGAAAGTAAAAACAGACCAATTGCAAATTTATGCCAACCCAGTGACCAAAAAATCACTGAGTGCAGCCAGCAAGTAGGCAATCGGAAAATCGATCGGCTGATGGGCATTTAGGCAATCGATTAAGGCGATCGACCGATCGATCGCCTCAAACGGCAAGCACTGCTGCTGTCTGTTGCTGTGTGGACAGGTGAGTCTCGGCATCTGCTGCAGTGTACAGTGAGTTGACCTTGATGGTTGGTTATATGCCAAAATGGTTATATACCAAGGTCGTTTACCTGTCTGCAGACAGTCACCCATCCACCGCAACCACTTGACTGTTACCTGAAGTCACGACCTTTCAATCATTACGTCACTATTACACGTATTTGTTAATGGAATGTAGATGATGATTGCGATTATATTTATTGACAAATCTGAACAAGTGAATGGTGGCAAAATGATTAACTAAATGTTGTTTTTTATTACAGGCATATTTCCAGAACCTGACAAAGATCCTGTTATTCAGATAGCAAACATGGTAATTCATCAGGGAGAGAAAGACCCATTTATTCGTAACGTGTTCACGTTGAAATCATGCGCTCCAATCGTTGGTGCTGAGGTGTTGTCATTTGACACGGAGCAACAGTTGCTTCAGGTTTTCAGCTTGGAAATCTTTCACTGAGTTCATTTCTCTGTACTTTATCAAAACTCTAACTTGACTTTATAAAAACTGAGACTTGTGCATTTTGTACATCATTATAATCTGGCAGAAAGTGGTTAGTTGCTATTAAGTTAAAGATAACTGTTTGTGTTTTTGCAAAATAATATTAAAGTCTAGCTGCATGTTGCAGCTGTGTTGCTCTATTAGTATTGCTTGTCATTGAGTAGTTTCTGCTTATTTTTATGTGTAGAATATTGTTCCACTGTGGTTAAGTTATAAAAATTTGGTGACTATGAACTTGTGGTATTTGCCTCGTTCGTGATGACTGGCAGTTATGTGCAGACAAAGTGATCTGTGATGGAGTTTTGGTTTAGAAGACATTTGTTATTTACCATCATCAGCTACTGCTAAGTTCTAATCTAGTGCATTATAGTTTAATGCTGCTAATTTCTGTTGACTCGAGTTGTATTTTCAAACACTGTGAAACAAATGAAGATGACATTTTTGCTCTGGCAGGCATTTACGCCAACTTCTGGTTTTCTTCATTTTTTTCTTTTCGAGTTGGGAGCTCAGAAGAATGAGCTAGGCAGATGGGCAAGACTAAATGTGTGGATAATTAGAATAGTGAGTCTAAATTGCATGTGAGAACTGAGTCTATTCCGTGTGCAGCGCTGGGCTCAGTTTGTGCGTGAGGTTGACCCCGACATCATCACTGGCTACAACATTCAGAACTTTGACTTGTCGTATCTACTCACTCGAGCCAAGCACCTGCATGTCGATGACTTTTGCTACCTCGGCCGAGTCAAAAACATCCAGTCGATTGTACGCAGCACCACGCTGCAGTCGAAGCAGCTTGGCAAGCGTGAAAACAAGTCCATCAACATCGACGGCCGAGTCCAGTTTGATCTTCTGCTGGTAAGTAGTTGCACCATTGCTATATACACTGTATATTAAACAGTAGTTGGGGTGATTTTTTTTATTTTGTTTTATCCTTCGATGTTGTAACTATTATTAGTAGCATGATCCATTATCTGCTTTTGTTGAAGCTGCTTTTGATGCATACTGTAGTTTTCACCCTAAAGCCAATTTCTATAAAAAAATCATGTTACTTCTGCAACACTCTGCACACATATGGTTATTTTCTGTGCATTGTTTTGCATTGTATAATGTCTGTGCAACAGTGCATTCTTCATAGCAACAAGTAACAAACCAAAGTAACAAACCAAATTCTTTAGCATATACCGGCAAAAATTCAAGTGAATTTTATGCACTGTGTCTTTTTGTACAGAATCACTGCTAAAACATGTCATTGTCATAGTAAGAGCAATACTGCATGTTTCATACTCAGATCATGATACCTGTTGCTGATTGCTTTGTTGATGTGGAGTTTGGACGATTGCCATTCTTTTATTATATGATAAATTTTGTAGCCGGGATAGACATTCTTTTATTACTTACCATCTGAATTGACTCAGGACTGTTTTTTGACGTGTAAATTATCTGCTGATTGCTGTTGATAACAGGCTTTGCTGCGTGACTACAAACTGAGGTCATATCGACTGAACGCCGTTTCCTTTCATTTCTTACAAGAGCAGAAGGAGGATGTACATCACACCATCATCACTGACCTTCAGGTTTCATTTAATGCAGCTGCATTTCTCAGACACCATGTATCATTATTTGTTGCTTATAGATAGCTGCATTACTGCTGCTGTGTTTGAAGTATTTACGTGTGTGTGAACTTATCTAAAGCTCGAGCAGCTCGTTGCACAAAATAATTTTAACCGTAATGTTTAACCAGTATTATGTAATTGGTAGTATTTGAGTGTTTCAACTGAGCTATTAGTTGCAGTGCACAGCACATGATAAAGTTGTTTCATTCGTTGATTGTGTCGACATAGAACGGCAATGAACAAACGCGTCGTCGGCTGGCCATCTATTGCCTGAAGGACGCCTACCTGCCACTGCGTCTGCTGGACAAGCTCATGTCAATCATCAACTACATTGAGATGGCTCGAGTCACCGGTGTTACTCTTGGTTCACTGCTCACTCGCGGCCAGCAGATCAAAGTCATGTCGCAACTGCTCAGAAAGGTAATCTACTTCAGGTAGCTGTGCATATATTATGTTTAGTATTTCAAACATTAACTCACAAGTCAAGTTTTCAAGTAGTTATTTGTGTATCTTGCTGCTGAATTTCTTGGCACTTTAAAACAGTCCTTATTGTATTGTACAGTATGGTATTAGTATTCATGCTATGCTTGATGTATTGTTATTATTATTATTGCTATAGACTGCTTCTTCTTTTTCTAAATTAATGAAGTTAGGCCAGCTTTTTAGGGGAGAACTTTTGAAAATTGCAGTAGCAATATTATTAATGCTAATTGTTTTCTTTCGGTCTTGTGCCAACTGGAGTTTTATGAAAATTTCTTCAACCATCTGCTTCTGTCTGCTTCTCCTTGCTTTATATTCACGTAACCTTTGCTTGTGATGTTGCTTGGTATTTGCAGGTACTTTTGTTGGCATTACATCCTATAACATTTAGTCCTTTCTGAAGAGTATGTGTCCTGTGCCTTTGTGCTGCTCTACTGTGTTTGAGATATTTCTGTTTTTCTTGGACTTTTTGCAGCACTTATTCATTCGTTACTTTCTTCACTCAGCCGATCTTTTCCATTCTCTTCCAGACACACATGTATTTCATTAGCTGTTAGTCTTTCTCACTGAAGGAAGCTGTCAGCTCTGTGTATTGATTCCAGTGAGAATGTTGGATATACCTTAAGTGGATGTCACACTGACCATTTTCTGGTGCCTGTTTCCAGTGCTAGTTTCTGTTGCTGGAAACAGGTGCCAGTCATCTGGTGCCAGAAACCATGACACACTTTGCCAGCAATTAATATCAGCAGACACAACAAAGGTGGATTCTGACTTTGAGAATTTAACAGAAATTCATTTTTTCATACTGTTCTATGAGTTGAAAAATGCTTTCATCACTGCACTTCATTTTCATCTTTGTTTACACACAAACGAGCTGTGCTATCGTCTGCTCGGACTAACCATTAACAGCTCAGCTTTCCAGCCAGTTTCCGGCACGAAAGTGAACATGCTTTATTCGACTCAGGTTTCTGGCACCAGAAAAATCTGGCACCGAAAAAGTATGACACACTGACCAGTTTCTGGTACCATTTGACTGGTACCAGAAACTGGCCAGTGTGTCATCACTATTATGTTACCTTACCTTACCTTTCTGCGCAGACAAGCTGTTTCACCTGCCCAGCACTGATGCCATATCAGTTTGGCCCAATGTGCATCCCTGGTGTAACTGAAGGTTACTGTAAATGGTGGTAAAACCATAGATGGCTGTGAAGCCAAAATTGGTATTAAGGCGGAAGGCCAAGGATTAACTGGTAAATTAGCATTGGTAATCTGTAGCGTATCCACTCAAACAGATCTGGTCTGCACTTGGTTCGCTCCTCTGCTCCGGATTTCAGAAATCTTTCAAGTCTTCGGAGCACTGAGTTCCACTACCACCACACCAAGGTGGCAGACCATTGGTGGGGTATACTGGATATAGACGTAGATGCTTATCTGTTGTTGAATGACATTGTAGGCTAAAGAGCAGAACTACGTGATCCCAGTGTACAGAGTGGAGGTCGGTGAGGAGTTCACTGGTGCAACCGTCATTGAGCCGGACAAAGGGTCTTTATATACAGTTGTCATGCTGCTGCTGCTGTTGCTGGTGATGATGATGATGAGGAGGATTTTGATTATACATAGACACTGTGACATCAGTATGGTAGTCGTTAACTGTTATTTAGCAAAACTGGTTTGTAGCAGAAATTTTTCTTGAAACATATACTGTCTTCTAAGGACAAAATATGTGCGAATATATGCAGAATGTGTAAAAATAAATCCTGAAATATGTGGCGTATGTACAGTATGCTGCAGGCGGTGCTCTGGTGAAATGAGCTTTCTGTATGATTTAGTGCAACGCTGTGAAGCTGTTTGAGTTTAGCTCATATACTGTATTTGTATGCATTTTATAAAACAGTTCGATTTTAACCAGTTGCATAGTGCTCCATAAATGTCATGCCTTTGAGGCAGGCATTTGCTTTTGCAACTCTAGACATTGTAATGCCCAGTCAGTTTTCACTAATGTGCAACATTCATAATTATAATTATGATTACATCTTATTGCTTGATGATTAAAGGCATTACTTTATATAGTTTGCTTTGCTAAAGATGGAGACAAGGATAAAGTGTTTTTGTTGTTGTCTTGCTGTAAGGTTTTACGACATTCCGATTGCGACGCTTGATTTCAGTTCTCTGTATCCGTCGATCATGATGGCGCACAATCTCTGCTACACAACTCTTCTCAGTGCTTCTATCATTGAAAAAGAAGGGTCAGTCACTGTAGTTCACTGGTGTTCTGTATTCAGGACATTTTTCTCAATAATGTGACTTCTCAAGTCATTGTGCGGCAGGAGCTGGGAACCTAACTGTTTACATATTCTGAGCATGCTGAATGTTGAGTTCTTGACTTTCCAATTTTCCTGTAGAAAATAGCCATCAAATTGCCATTTGGTGATTGCATTTGAAAATTATTAAAACTCCAATGTGTCCATTCACTGGAGGGCTGCAAAACTTGAAATTTGGCTTGTTAACCAAATGTTCAAATTACCTTGTATGTTAAAATGTCAGATTTCTAGCTTTTACCGTAAAATGCTTCTAGAAACTTATGGAAGGTTTTTTTTCTGGCAGTGTATTCCGACTACCATATTATGATAATGTTGAAGAGGTGTTTATCTACCTGCTTGTCTTTGTTTTGACGTTTGCTTAAATGAATTGTGCTACTCAGCCACTTCTGCTTCATAAAGTGTCTTTCAATCTGAGATTTTAATTTGCTGCCCGTTTTAACTATGCATCAACTCTTTAATCATGTATCAGCTGTCGCTTACTTTCGTACATTGCCATTTGATGTATGACAGATGTGAGTACATTTTAATTGTATTATTTTTGTACGGTTGCAGCAGTCACATTTCATTCAACTATTGCTGCAGCTACTATTACAGTATCATGCTGTTTTTGAACTGTAGGCCGCTACGTTTTTAATGAAAGTATGCTATTATGTGTTGTTCCTTGATATGTGTGGTTTGCCGATAAATTATTATGATTAACAATCATTTTGAGACATGTTTTCTATAAGGTCCATCTCGGTTTTTATGTTGCTGATCTTGTGTGAATATTGAATATTTCCCTTAGGAAATATTGTACCACTGTTGCTGTTATTAATACGTGTTTGATAATCCAATTGTTCTTTCTGTCTGGTTGGTAGTATTAGTGCTATTGATGTTCGCTGTTTTTAATCTGTTTACTAGTATATGAGATATCACTTTTATTGTTGTTTGGTTGTTTCTTTGCATCTGTTACGTGCAGACTGACTCCAGATCAGTACATCAAGACGCCTTCAGGGAATTATTTTGCAAAGAAGTCAGTGCTAAAAGGCCTGCTGCCAGAAATTTTGGAGAATTTGTTGGCAGCTAGAAAGAAGTACGTTTATTGTATGTCTTCATCGAAAGAACAGTTCATGTGAAAAGAATAAATAGCTTGTCTTTGTGTATTTCGTATATGTGTCTTTGATGCTTTGACTTTAGGGTCCGGTGATAGGAGGGGCGTTTGTGTCTTTGAAAGTATTGCCGCAAGTGTCCACGTAGAATCAGGCAAGAATGAGGGCAACAATTATAACTCAGTAGTGGCAGTATGCTGTGTTGCTGTTTCTAGTCAAGTTATTCTCAAGTCTGGAACACAGTTATTTTTCTAGGTTTCAAAAATAGTAGTTTGACGATAGGAAGGCTGTATGGTTGGTGTTGTTAGTGCAAATGCAGTTCACTAAGGTTTACTTTCGGGTCCATGGACGACATGATGTTGGACCATCTCTGTTGCTGTAGGCATTAGTGCAAAACAATTTACAAGGTTGCTTTTTGGTTTCGATTTAACCTGCAGTTTTCCTGAAAAAAAATAGGGTAATTAAACAACAAACATGATGAGTTTGTACCATGTACCAGTGTAATTTCTGTGATGTGTTGTAATAGGGCGAAAGAAGACCTGAAGCTTGAGACTGATCCGTTCAGGAAGAAGGTGTTGGATGGACGGCAGTTGGCGCTTAAGATTAGTGCAAACTCGGTGTATGGGTTCACAGGAGCCCAAGTAGGAAAGCTGCCGTGTCTGGAAATATCTCAGGTTGATTAATTCGTTTGTAGTATTGTAGCATATTTCAAAGTCTCATGATGAAAGATGTGCTTTGCCACGTTGTAGAGTGCATGGTTTTATTATGTACAAGTGAATTGTGATATTTTGACAGATGTACATCGGCTTATGTTGTTGGATCCCCTTTGTGCATTACAGACTTACAGTACAGAAATTATATTTTGTTTCACTTTCAAAATTATTGTTTTGATGTGGGCTTTTTCAAATTGATGTTAGTATCAAAGTTATTTTTGATTTTTGATTACTTTCAGGCTTTTCTCATTCTTGTTCAAGTTTCGATTAACGGACGCACTTTTGTGGATATTTTTATTTTTGTTGATTAAAATAAACAGTGCAAACAGCAGCTCAGGTTACGTGGAAGATGACCATTAAAACAGTAATATGTGTGCCACTAAGACATATTCTGCTTACGGTAATTGCAGAGTGTGACAGCATTTGGTCGGATGATGATCGAGTTGACAAAGAAACACGTTGAGGAAATGTTTACTGTCAGCAATGGCTACGAACATGATGCCCAGGTTTGACTGTTTATTAGTCCGTCCGTAAGCGATAGCTTGCGGAGCGGGCTTATGTTTTAGCCCAGATGTTTTTTTTTTTGTCAACGCGAGATCTCCGAGATGCATGGGCCGACCGGCGTGAAATTTTGCACGATGGTCAGTACTAGGCCCAATTTTATAATGCCAGTCCAAAATTTTAAGTGGCGCACCCCAAAAAAATTTCAGGGGCCAAAAACGTGCAAAATTTGGCCCAATTTCAGACGACTTCGAAGTTCGGCGGCGAATATCTCCGAAACGGATGAAGATATTCAAAATCGGATAGTCAATCCGTCTACCGCTATTCCTCCTGCGTTAGGCGAAACAAGTTCGGTGAAGTTTGGTCCAGTGACCTTGGAGATTTAGATTCTTAATGGTACCCACCGAAAGCGCATATTTCGGAAGATCATATTTTGGCCCCTAGGGGGTGCTGCGGTTCCAAATTTTTACACGCGCTAGAAACTGACCAAGTCTTACTAGCGCACCCCCCACTGGGGACGGGGGTCTCCCTCACAATTTTTTTTGAAAGGAAGGTCAAAAATTGGCTTAAAATGTAATAAAGGAGCGCTTATAACTTCGGAATTAGGGGGTGTAGCCCGACGAAACTTTGGCACTTGATGTGCCTCTAGGTTGGGGTGTTAACGCAAGTACAACTTTTGGGGGCACCGCCCCCTTAAAATTTGGGAGGCCAAAAAACGTCCAAAATTTAGTACGTTTTACAACAACTTTCGAGTTTGAGCGCAAATATCTCTGGAACCGATGAAGATAGCGACAAAATCTAAATGGCGTTGACGAGAACGATCCTTTGGGCGTTGAACCAAAAAAAATTTGTGAAATACTACGAACAAAGTTATAGGCGCTCATGTTGACCTACCCTAAGTCGACAATGCGCGTTCGGCGTATGCCAATGCATTTGAGTTCGGGCGACGTGACTTTGATGCCGGGAAAATTTTACCCCCCCCCCTCTAATTTTCCCCAATCGGACTTAGGGCGCCGGGCGGACTCACGTTGGGCTTTGCCCCAAATTTCTAGTTTTATAATATTTATTGCTTTGTAATTATTCAGAGTTCCTCTTTTCAGTGTCAGATGTAATGTGGAGTACCTTCAGAAAAAGAGATCAGACAAAAACCAAAAGTATTTGCATTGTTTGTTTCTGGTTGTACGTGTTTTTAGGGGTTAAATATTTTGAATTTTCTAACCCCAAAAGGGCCTTGTGTGAGACTGTTATTTGTGAAAATTTATCAAGGGGTGTAACTTGTAGGTGTGTTGAAGAAAAAAGCAACGTGTGGTGGAAAATCTTGTGTGTTTCTACAGTTTATGAATGTTCACATGCTACATTAGGTGATATATGGCGATACTGACAGCGTTATGTGCAAGTTTGGTGTGACAACTGTTGCCGAAGCAATGAGACTGGGGAAAATTGCTGCCGAAAGCGTTTCGAAGAAATTCATGGACCCCATCAAGCTGGAATTTGAGAAGGTTTCTGTTGCTCATGTCGTGGAAAATGCGTAAATCATATCAGTCGTCTTTAGAAACTATTGAAAAAAGGCTGGTTAATGTAGTTTTTTAACAGTTAGATTAGATTTTTGTACCCGAAGCCATCGCTTAGTGGCATGGTTCTCATGGATGTTTGAAATTTGTGAAAAATGGAGTACAGTGTTTTTTAAAATTCTTGAATTATTTGATTCTATGTGAAATTTGTCAGTAAGATTGCTTTCCAGATGTAGCAGCAGTGCTGCTTCTGTTAATTATCAGATATTTCTGTGCATCTGACAAATGAATAGAGTATTGCTTTTGCAAACAATAATTACTACACCATTGTCCTTAAAAAACATGGCACTACTTTTGTCCATATTTTCGCCAGTCATTGACCGATTTAAAAATTTTTTTCACTGGCATACTTGGCAGACAATTTGCAGTAAGGTGATTATTATGTATCCCACCACACCATAAACATGTCTTTACACTACCTTGTGATTTATAAATGTCTGAATAAACTAACGATAATATCAAACATTTAGATGAAAAAAAACACTTCAAACAAACATTGCGATGAATGATCTGTATGACACTAGACTGTGTTAGACCCACACAGTTTAATGTCATACATTGCATTATTTAATGTCATTCATTGCAGTATTGGTATGAAGTGTTTTTTGTTCATCTACCAAAATGCTTGTTTATTATTATTGTCATATATTTATATTTCATTCATATTTTACAAGGTAGTGAAGAGATGCATTTATGTTGTGGTGGGATACATAATAATCACATTATTACAAACTGTCCGCAGAGTGAAAAATTTTGAAAATCGGTCAATAGTTGGCGAAGATATGGGCAAAAGTAAAGTGCCACGTTTTTTATGGACCACCCTGTATATGCAGTGTATATAATATTTCCTAAGGTTTTCATCATGTTTTTAAAATAGAACATTTCTATTTAGATGTGAGATGATATTGTTATTATTTTTTGGCTGGTTTCAACAACTTTGTAGCTTTTAGTGCTTAGCTCATCATCGTCATTTGAAGTTGCTGTTCTGTGCTCACTATTTTTCTGTGATTGTTTTTACTTATACTGATAGTGTAGTATTCTCTCTGTGCTGAGCGACTGTAATTTAGATGATGTTGTTTTTTTACGTTGTGACGTGTTGTTTTTGTCAGGTTTATTTTCCATACCTTCTGATCAACAAAAAGCGCTACGCTGGCTTGTACTTCACACGTCCGGAGGTGCACGACAAAATGGACTGCAAAGGTATCGAGACGGTGCGCCGGGACAATTGTCCGCTGGTTGCTAACCTCATCAACAGTTGCCTACAGAAGATTCTCATTAATCGTGACCCAAACAGCGCCATTGAGTACGCCAAGCAGACTATATCCGACTTACTGTGCAATCGGATCGACATATCGCAGCTGGTCATCACAAAAGAGCTGACGAAATCGGACTCGGAATACGCCGGGAAGCAGGCACACAGCGAGCTGGCTAACCGGTCAGTTGCATACGGTGCAATTGCTTTTGCATTACATTTGCAAGTAGGTGGGTGGCATGTTCTAATAATAATAATAATGGCTGTTCTTGGAAGAAGGATCTTAATCAACACAGGCGAGGCTAAAGAGACCAGCTATTTATTTCAGAGGATTTCTGTTTTGGTGCAGCACTTCAGTGCTTTTTTGTTGCACGACAGTTTGCCAGCCGCTGACTGCACAAACTGAGGATCATACCCAACTCTGTACTACTTAGTCGCTTTTAGGCCCCCTCGGGAACAGAGTACCGAAAAAAATAATAATAATAATTATATTTGTATAACAGTGTTAGATCGTGACTTTTACGCTAATATGTTGTGTACAATCAATGTAGTTTGCCCTATGCTTGGTCTGTTCTTGGGCTTTCTTTGAGCAGGTAAACCGCTTAGCTCCGGGGTAGGTAAATTGACTACTGGCCTCTCTGGCCAGGATTCAGGCAGCATGCATTCACCTGTGTTGGGTGTCAGGTAATGATGTGTGAGTGTATGATCCCATATCCCGTAGCTGTGAGATGGGTTTCCTATGAAGTTTCCTATACACACTTTTAATCTTTACCTATGCCAAGGAGGTAATGTTTTTGCCATACTTTGTTTGTCTGTTTGTCTGTGTGTTAGCAAGATAACTCAAAAATTTATGGAAGGATCTTTCTGAAATTTTGAGGGTATGTCGGGAATGGCACAAACTACCAGTGATTCAATTTTGGGGGTGATCCGGAAGGAATCCTGGATTCTGGATCACTTTAAAATTTTCGTTACCATTGCTTTCAATGGGGCATAAGGGAAACCGCTGCAAAACCGAACATGGTGCTGCCACCTAGCGAACAACATTGCATTGGCGGAGGTGTGCGGGCTCTGACTGC
>Ga0209671_1004238_pt1 | contig 14135 bp, 10 predicted proteins | sample WorMetHERISLAND2_2_FD_187401 | JGI IMG/M metagenome (GOLD analysis project Ga0209671, IMG submission 187401) | Marine gutless worms symbiont microbial communities from Max Planck institute for Marine Microbiology, Germany - Olavius geniculatus... | ecosystem: Host-associated > Annelida >... | reverse complement strand
ACCCCTCTTGGCGCCTTCGGCGCCTCGACTCGGCTTGCGCGCGCCTTCAGCGCTTGACCTTGACCCCAACTTCAACTCCTGGATCCGCCTATGAGCTGACTATAGTTTATGAATGAGTAAATAAATAAATTAATTATTTTTTCATCAACAACATATAGTACGCAAGCAGAGCACGGATATATGTAGCAAATACAGGTATAGACACGAAGTCAAGAAAAGAAATGGCCTCACTAGCAGGTGCCCTTTGAAAAGACAGAATATATAACTATTGACGTACGAACAAGTGTACATGAGAGGATTATTCCACTCGTCAAGTTTAAGCTCTACGCGCCCAATTGCCCAGTGCCCACTCAAAATTTTCGAATGTCTGACAATTTTTATAAAAACTTTTTCAGAAAATTTTGATTTAAAAATGCAAAATTTTCGCTGAAAGAGCACTAAAAAAATTTAGTCCACGCAAAATCTCTGTCTGAAATTTGCAACTTCCTGTCTGGCTACTTTTTTAACACACGACGCCGCTGCTAGCTGTTGTAAATAAAAGTGCATTTATCGGATATGCGACGCGAATTTCAGCTTCACCAGACGTTCTAGACATGAAATGTGGGGCGGACGTGGGTGAAAAAAACCTGCTGCGAGTCAGTTATGAAAAAATCAAAACTGAGTGTCAGTTCTAAGATGTAATTTTCCCTACGGAAACCGTTGAGATGATGTGAGTAAATGCGCGCAGCGTCTGGCGGATATTGTCGCTGTAGACAGGCGCACGAGGCACGAAGACGTGCAGCCGCTTCCGCCACTCAACCGCCCTCAACCACCAAGATCCGCCTCATCGGCTGTTACCTGAGACGGATGCGCGGAAGACCAGCTACTGCTGCTGATGTCGCGGCTGTTGGCGAGTCAATTGTCGTACCGATCACTCCGCCGAGCACCGCAGTTCCACAGCGTTATTGTTGCCATCATCATCAGCAGCATCATCATCATTATTCTGGACGCAGGATTGAGTTTTTCTATGTCAGTGAATAGAATTAGAGCTCCTTCTTGTAACGGAAACGAATGCTGTTTTTAACCACACTTTCTGCAATCCTGATTCGAACGTCTGAGCATTAGTAAATGACATAACAAATTCATCATCATCGTCGTCGTTGTCGTCTTCCACAGCGTTATTGCCGCCATCATCAACAACAGCATCTTCTACGTCAGCAGCAGCAGCAAAAGCAGCAGTTAGGCCTACGTCACGGTTCACAGCAGCAAGCAAACGGCAGCTGCTCGAATTCGCGCAGATACGGTGCCAATGACGTCATTTCATCCGCCTCGTGTGAGTCATTCTCCGCATCAACTTATAACATCAATCCATTAATCAATCAATTAATGGAGCGATCGATAATCGATCGATTACATCGCTGATGGTGACGTTGCAACCGACCGAATCGTTATTTAAAAACAGAAACACGAAGGTTCTGAAAAGATTTATTAACGATTAGCACGTGAGTTTTTGTATATTAACATATTATCACAAAAGCATACACGTACAGCCTATGCCTATAAAATTATATTCGTAAGCCCACGGTATGGTATGTTAAGAAGTCAGAAGTCTTATCTTTTTTGGTTTCGCTGGTTTTTGGACTACTAAAAAAGTTATGAACGGCTTTTCATAGAAGTTTTCACACTGACTTTTGACAAGAAAAGCAAGCACAAATTTTAACACCCGTATCGAAGATCAATAATCTGGCGGGTCTGTCCTTAGCCTATTTTTCTTAATGTTTATCTACGTAATAGACCGCAATGCATTTTCAGTAACAAAATAAATTAATAATGCTGATTTACTGATTTTTTACAGAGTCAAAGAGCGGTTCAAGCATGCTGTTGTTGTCGGCTGGACCGCGCTGAATCGTGCGGTGTGAGAGGAAATCAGCGTCGGGGAGTGACTGCGACTTTTAGATCGTCGTCTGTCGCCATTAATAACAGCTGCAGTTACAGTGACTGTTGCAGATAGCCCGCAGTTACCGCAATGTGCGGCTTTATTCTCACGATTACTGTTTGGCCCGATATAAGTAAGTAAAACGTCAATTTAATAGCACATCAACGTCAGAAAAGTCCCCCGAATGCGCGAGTGTCGAAAACTGTATTTGCAATTTTCGTTTCCAAACGTCAGAATCTACTTGCGGCAAACGTTTAAAGTAAGAAGGAGTGTCTCAGGTTAAAAAGTAGTAATGTGTGCCAATAATCAGATTTTGCTTCGCCCCAGTTTCCACCTATAACAAGCACTTAACCGCGCGGAGGGGTCGTTGTTACATGATACAATTTTGGGCGCGATGGCAAATCAGCCACAAGTTTTACTTTTCAACGTATTGTGATTTGTGATCAACCTTAACGGGGCATGTCGCTTCCAGTGGGGAATATCGGTAGTGGGTGTATATTGCTTCTTACTGCATAGATAGCTCTACCACTGTGGAGTAAAATGCGTAATTTTATGAATACAGAGTTGAAGTGTGGTTATCCTGTTTTTACCCATTTCATCCCGTTGATAATGTCGGAATAACTTTGGTCACCTGTCGCAATAGCCCAAATTGTCTGACCACTCAATCTACAGGGTGAGAGAGTGCGGAAAAATATTCCCTAAGGCCATTTTCTCACTAACCGCTCGGAATTTTACAGCAAACTTTAACCCACTTGGTAAATGTTTTCGCCTGCATAAAAGGTCAACGAGCATCGACATTTTTTACTGTTACAAAGTTACGAATTTTTTGCGACACATCGTGATTTTGCACTGTTCAGGAAATTGCTGTAATGGCTAAGGTTTATTGAAAATAAAACTGGTACAATTATGTTGCCAGTAACGTCAAAGTAACTTAAGCTTTATAAACTACGTCCATACAGTCTTTAGGCCTACTTATAATTTATCATTGCACCGGTTCCGGTGATATGCTTATTTGTTAACAATTTTTCACCATAACCGAAATCCTATGTTGAACTAAACCGGGCGCTGCAGGTGATTTGGGACAATTTGAAACAGAGACAAGCAATTGCTGGAAAAATGATTTTAAAAATTGTGGAATGTTTTTTGCCGCGCACACTGCAGTCGCTGCCATTAGGCTCCATATGCACCTTTGATTCGCTGGCGAGAAAATGGCGCTGCGTAGGCCTATAGTTTTGTTCTGATTGATTGACTGGATATGTGTGTATTACATCGTGTACAATATATAACGTTGTCGCATCATGATGTACCGGTACATGGCCTTTTCATTGGTCATTATAGCGTGTCACATCATCTGTTGTCATTAACGTAACCTACACAGGATCAAATTTCCGCAGCCTGACCACTGAATACATTTTAGGTCACAAATGACGCATTCAACGGTGTAAAACACGCAAAAACTTAAGTGAAAAAAACTAAAGCATCAGCGCATCATGAAGCATTGGCATTAATATGAGTTTTGTTTAACTAAAAGCTTGATTTAACTGGATTAATGTAATCGAACAATCAGTCAGCTGTTTTATTTCGTACATCATTTTTCATATAACATAAAAATGACAGTAGCAGTAAGATGCTAAACCGAGAAACAAACCAGAAAAACAACAAATCCAGCTTATTTAATTACTGCGAATGTCCAATATAAGACTAAAAATCTCTGGTAAACACATAATTCAGTACACTTTTACAGCATCTCTGAAACGGCAAATAAGCTAACAGCTAACGTTATCGTAACAAAGTTTTCGAGTAACCCAAGATTTCTGTAACAAACAACGGGAATGCAACAATTTATCTCGTATAGACGACTCCGATGAACCTGCGTAATATTTAACAACATGAGTAGAGCACTATAGTTTATAAACTGATTATCTTACAGATATACACTAAAAAAAACTCCGGACTATTATAATTCTCATCTTGTTCCACAGTACGTCGCCTCTTTACAACATTTTGTGCTACAACGGCCGCCAATTTCTAACGCACTGTGTTATAACTCGTTGGAAGAAGCGGAAGGCAAAAGCGAACTGGTGCCATCAAATTCAAGTAATGTTCTTGTATTGAGGCTTGTGTTACAATTCCAGGCAGAAAATAAGACTTTTCACATCTTTCGCTACAGGCCCGAGAAAGTACGAAAAAAACTCGCTTCTTGCACAGAAACCACGCGATATTGTTTACAAATATGTAAAACCTAATAAGCCTAAATTGCAGTAAATTATCACATAAAGCTAAAATAGCGTATTCGAGTATACACATGCAGCTATTCTGCAGGAGGGGGCGTTTTAGGAACACGTTGAACAGCTCATGACAGTAAACGATAATAAAAAAATATAACTCATAAGCAAAGTCTTGGTAAGGAAACAGAATACATTCGCAGTTAGATTACATATGGTTCTGAACTATACTTAAAACCAACTACAGGCTACAGCACAACCAGAAAATAGCATCAATAAAAGAAAAATAACTGGAAAAACTACAAAGGAGGACTTCAAATTAAATTAACTTTCACGAAGAACGAAACTCAGAAGTAAAATTAATGCACAAACTTCACACACCAAAAATTTCGTCCACTGAATAATACTCCAAATACAAATCTTGACTATGCCACTGTTAAACACTGTTATAGGAGGTCATTAATTTCTCGACATAAGCACTGATTACTTGTAACTGCAAATGCAAATCGTCGAGTAACACTGAACAAAAGTAAATTTTACGTTGAATCCAAACACACATAAAAATGCAAGCAAAAGCACAGCACTGTAAACAAGACAAATTCGTTCGGTTTAAACTCCGATTAATTATACCAAAGTTACCAAACTATTTAAAGACGCCACACAACGACATCTTGGCTTCTCTTGGGTGTTTTAACGCACAAATGAGCGGGCAATGCCAACTCAAGACTAAACGTGCCAACGTGGGGTTTGCTGACATTTCAATGTATTCTAGCCCCTAACCAAGTTTTTTCGTGCGTGAGTCGAGATCCTAAGTCGCTACAGATTCATGCATATATGCTCTTACATCGAGCCTAAATTTTACGTAGGAAATGAGATGTAGTGGGCAGTGGCGTAGCCAGAATCTAGTTGTAGTGGAGACACTTAAAGGATGGGGTATGGGAAGGGGTATCCTCTCCAAACGGGGAGGGTATGAGGAAGGGACTGTGCCCCTCCCCAAAAATTTTTTTCGCATTTTTTGGTGTGAAAATGACGTGTTTTGGTGCATTTTGTGCACTTTTTTAGTAACTGAGTAGGCTCCTAAGGGGGCACGTGCCCCCAGTGCCCCCTATGGCTACGCCAGTGGTAGTGGGCTGTGCATTTGTTTGTTTAAAATTTTCTGGGGTATGTTAGTTCCAAAAATAGCAAAATCGGACGCAATCGTATAAAGATGTCGCAAAAATAAAAAGGGTAAACTTTTTTCGAGAGACAGTGCACATTTTGCCACGAAAGTAGCTAATAGCGCCATTTCACAGCCTGTTCGACTATTTCCGTGTAACTTGCTAACAATAATAGCAGTTACTGGCAGTTAGAATTCAAGTGCTAGATGCGATCGGTAGATTCGCAAATGCCCACATGTCGCAGATCAATTTTCTCATGTCTAGTTATAAAATACCAACTCGCGCTATTGCATGGTCGAATTTGTCTTCGACACATAATTACAGTTCCTACAAGAAGTAGTTAAACTGTTTATAGTGCCATACCAAAATCCAAAATTGTGCAGTTTCAGGATTGGGTAATAACGACAGTGACAAGACGTTCGATCAGCGCAGTGGCTTTACATCGGCAGCGGTTAGTACTGGAATGGGTAAACCATCACCAAGAGTAAGTAACCGGCTACCCAAGTCAACTCAGCCTGACCGTCACATCGGCATTTGCCGTAAGTACCAGCGACTGCTGATCATTAAACAGGCACACCGCGCGATGCAATAGCCCCTACTTATCCATGGTCTCACAGTGTAAGCTGGTTTCCGGCTCATGGCTAAGAAAGCGGAGATCAGCGCCGGACTCTGCACGCTTCGGAAGAACTATGCCTTTAATTTTAGCACCGGGTACCTCATTTTGTACGTGGGAACAAAAACAAATTTCATCGTGTAAATAACAAAAAAAACTTCAGCGATCGTCGTTTTGGACTGGATAGAAAGCATAGCAGAGAGGACGTAGTACAGTCCCCAGACATATGAGCCCCAGACAATTCCCCTCTCCCAAGACTGTGAAGATTTTGAAGCCAGCTTGATTCTGCTTCAAGCTGTGGGTGTCTTTATGAAGCGATGGACGCCAACCCTACAGCCCCTTTGGTGTTTAAAAGAGAGCGCTATAATTCTGTCTCTTTTCACCAACACCTCGAGACTGACAGTCGTCAACGTCAACGTCAATAATTTTGAACAATTTTTTTCCGAATAAAGTGATCGTGTCAGCCGTATACGGATGGAATGCGCATTAACGAAACAGTCGATAATATAATATCTAACAGAACAACAACGAAGACGACGAAGACAACGATAAAATACTATCAACAGCGAAACAATAATAAATACATTTTACGGTACGACATTATTTACACGGGACATCAGCGTAACATGATCAATCCACTTAGTTCGATTTCTTACGGATTGGTTGTCTTGTTGTACAACAAAGCAAAGCAAGTAGAGTTTGTGCTCGAACTTTATCAGCTGATAACGAAAAAAACAGACACAGATGGATCTATTTTGGAGTAAGATAGGAAGACATCTTAGGACGACGGACGTAACGGACCAGCAGTAAACTGTTGAAAATGCAACAACGGTAAACGAGCACCTGTTACTTAATCACTTTTTAACGACAGCTTCCGACAGAGCAGTCATATTCTATTGGAATACAGTAACAAATTACAGCATTATAAAAATAGCTCACACTTTAGTGCTTTGTCATTTTGGGTTGGGCAACAGCAGCAAAAGAAAAAAGAAAAAGAAAAAGAAGAACATTTATTTGCCAAAACGAATAACAATATTGCAACATAATAATGCATACTGAAAGCGGGCTGCCAGAAAAGCAAAAGCTCATCATTGCAGACAAAGGCATCCGCATATATGTGAAATATGCGAAAAATGAAGCAAAAAACAAAACAACTGTTTCAGTGTTATTTCCGGTTTATTATTTTATTTCTCGTCGTAAATAGCCTAAGAAAACGCAGAGAAGCAGCCCGGATTAATTCAAAAACGTCAGCAAGACGGTTGAACAAATCGAAACTAACAGCAGCAGTAGTATAGCAGTATCAATGACAATAGTAGCTGTATAGTTGTAAATTATTGCAAACCTTCTGACTACGATCTCTAAGCATTCAAATCGGACATTGGCGGCGCTTGCATGCGCGATACGTACTGAGTATGCTATTTACGGCAAGAATAAAACAAACTATCTACGCTCTTTGAATGGCGCACAGCTGTATGGGTCTATACAAACTGACCGGCAAAAGGCACCTTCCAAACTAAAGTACTACAGCTGCGGTATTATATAATACGGAAAATCTTCCTCTCTTAGGTATCGCTCCTTAAAGCTTGAACTAAACTAGAAACAAACTGGCGAACGTAACAAATGGAAAACAGCTAGAACAACTAGTGCAGCGACAACAAACAATAATATATACAGCAAGCGAACACAGCAGTCGCCATGGGTACGCGAAACAAATCTGACGACGAACGCAACCCTTTTTTCCGAATCAACAGCGACACAAAATGTCGACAGTTAAGCGGTAATTTTTCCGCGTGCGTTTAATAGGAAATCTTCTCCGAGATGTCTACTGGCGCGACACTGTGCAGCAGAGGTGACACAATACGAAAAGAAATTTGCTGGCAAAATTCGCCCGGGTGACTGCAACAATTCCGACTAAAAGTCACTGAATACAACTGACATACGTCGGCCCAGTATCGACATCTTACGAGGCCGTCCTCCCGACCTTTGGCCTTCTCAGCTGAAAAGTCGTCGCGCCTGTTACTCCTCCCATGGGGATCGTACACAACAATTTGGTTTCTCGACACCTTTTCGTTTTCGAGTTAAGAGCAGTGCCGGATCATGGTTTCTCCTGGGCTCTGAAGCTTGAAAACGACTGGGGGGCCCTTCGTACATATATTTGCAATATTAACTTTATTTCAGTTCTATTTGCACTGTTGCCCCCTTTGCTCAAACAATAAATTCAAACAACAGCGGCGGAACAAATTTAAAACTGAGGGTATAAATGATCTGTGAGCGAAGTGAGCAGAACAAATTTTAAACTGTTGTACGCAGAATTGACAAAAGTTTCAGTCTAGAAAACTGCAAAAAAAATTCTCTCCAAAATTTTCGGGACCCGCGGCCTCGGATAATCCGGCCCTGGTTAAGAGCACGTATAGAAGGAACAGACAGACAGACAGACGGGCAAGATCTGTTACCTGTAATGCGGGCGCACAACAAACATCATCATTCATCAGCAAATACAATAGTTCTTCAGCTAGACGAGACAATGTGGAATAGAGATGACCATGGGAATGGGATTCCCAATGGGTATGGGAATCCCATTGGAAATCCCATGAGAATGGGAATTGACGACATAATTGAAAATGGGAATGAGAAGGAATGGGAAACAACCTGCATGGGAATGGGAATGGCCCTTATTTCCATGGGAATTAATTCCCATCGGCAGATGCAGTATTAGGCTTATAGTCTGCTTAGAAAACGATATTGTTCTATAGTCAAATTCGAGTACCATTAAGCACATTTTCTGTAGTTTGTGACTTATGTTCAGCAGTGCATGGTGTTCGTCTATCCGTTGGATGATGACCACGACACTCCCTCAAGTTGACATGTTGGTGAGATCAGCACTGCCTCGGTGAGTTCTCTTGTGACTGAACAGACCAATCGCAGCACGGAATGTTTTTCCACAATTGTGTTGTGTTGATGAGCTGCTGACAAAGAACGTTTTTCGTTGCCTTCGCTTACTCTCAGCTCTGGTCAAACGACCTTCTTCATAGCTGATAGCTCCCTTTGCTATGAGACTTCGCCAACTGGGTCGATCACCAGCTAATTCTTCCCAAATGACTGGGTCGACGTCAAAATAGTTGAGCGATGCCTTCAACGTATCCTTCTACCGCTTACGTTGACCTCCAGCAGATCTCTTTCCTTCCAGAAGCTCACCATACAGCAGTCTTTTGGACAGACGTTCTTCTTGCATGCGGACAACATGCGCAGCTGGGCTTTAGCGAGCATAGTTTGGATACTAGGGAGCTCAGTGCGTCTCAAGACCTCAGTGTCAGGGACCATATCGCGCCAACTGACCCGTAACAGTTTGCGTAAGCATGTGACGTGAAACCGATTCAATTTCTTGGCATGTCGTTGATAAACGGTCCATATTTCACAAGCATATACAACAAGACAGAGAGCACTATGACTCTATATACTTTGAGCTTGGTTGACAGACTGAGTCCCTGCCGGTCCCAGACGTTGTTCCTTAGTCTGCCGAATTCCTCGCTCGCTTTTGATACTCGGCTAGTAACTTTCTCATCTATGTGAACGCATCGTGACAGCGAGCTGCCCAGGTATGTGAATTTGTCTGCAACAGAAAGTTTTTGGCCATTCACAGTAAATTCTGGACTGTTGTAATCTTCTTCTGGAGCAGGCTGAAACATGTTCTCAGTTTTGATTGTACTCATAGTGAGCCCATAGGCATCACAAGCTCCTGACACTCTGTCAAGGCACTGTTGCATTTTGGCCTTATCCGTAGTGTTGAGTGCGCTGTCATCGGCAGTAGTGCATAGCATGATGCTGACTGTCGTAATCAGCTTTGGATTTAACGACAAACAGGCTTGAGTCTTCGATAGGCCAATAATTGTTTATGCCCCAACGATTGAACGATTGTTTGAAAATGGGAATGGGAAGGAATGGGAATGTAAAAAGTCATTCCCGGTCATCTCTAATGTGGAACCCGAGCCTAGGGACGGACGGACGAGACGAACCGAAAACTTGTGGACAGCATCGAGACATAACGACAACAGGAGATCATTAGCGATAATTACCATAATATCCAACAATACTCTGAATTCTGTGCAGTCCAGTATAAGATAACGACCGGACATTCGGTCACACTCGTACTGCCTATTTCTACCGCAGTGTCTGCAGTGGTATAACGGTAACCCCATGGTTGCAGTCATGCGTGAGACAACCTGCCGACTGTGTAGGATTATGCTATCAGTAATGCTATCGATAAGTATTTGTTTGACCTAACAGATAAAGATGCGTGCAGAACGACAAAACTGAACTGAACTGAACTGATCAAGGCATTAGGCCTACTGCTTTTTCGGCAGCACAATATGAACTTAACTAATGTATTAATTCTCGCCCATTAATCAGTTCAGTTCAGTTACGTCGCTCTGTACGCGCCTTAAGCCTGAAAATGCAGGACCTGACAATGGTGGACCAAACTGCAGGGCCAGACATTGCAAGACCTGAAAATGGCGGACCAAATAGCACGACCTGACAATGCAGGACCAGACATTGGCGGACCAAACTGTATTGCAGCATTGTTGGACACGTTAGGCCTATCATTAAAACAATCGCTATATGCTATATGTACATTACTTTACTTACTTACTTACGTTAAGGCACGTGGGGGCAATTGCCTTCTCATTCACTGAGCATTTACAAAAATTTGTCATGGTCCATCAATAAGCATTTAAATTTGATATAGATCTACTTAGGCCTATAGAAAAAAATTAAACTTTTGTGTTCGTTCAGTGTAAAAATAAGCAATAGCCCTATTGAATTTTCATTTTAGTTCTAGGTCTAATTCGCCCATTCCCCGGCAGTGTCTACTTTTTAAAAGCCTGCAGAAGGCCTACGACCTGATACTGCAAAGCTAAACATCACTTGACTGTCTGGCCAACAGAGCAGGATGAGAAAGGAGAAGATCCGCCAATGTCAGGTCGTGCAATTTGGTCCGTTATTGTCAGGTCCTGCAATGTCAGGTCCTGCATTTTCAACGCCCCTTGTTGACACCAACGTATCTAGACTCGTAACGCTTTATACCACGCCAGGCACAATAGAAGATATGGGGAGTACGAGTGAAACCGTGGAATAAGTTCATTTAAACCCAAACTTTACTCTATCAATTTGTTGTAAAGCTGATGGACAATACGTCCTATGACAATCTGTACAACATTTTGACATGTCAACCAAGATGTTGTGGATTTTCTGTGTAAGCTCTCGATGTCCATTTTTTGCAGTTTGTGTTGCATAATTTTTTGTGGATTTGCTGTATATTTTCGATTTGTTGAAAACTAAATGTGCAGCTTGCTGAACAAATATGCCTACACAGGTTGTAAATTAAATTCGCAAAAAAACTGGACCAAGTAAAGGTTGGGCTTCAACAGACACTCCAGACCGTGGTTTTCTAACACTTAACAGCGTGGCAAGTAAACCCGGGAGGAACTAGACACAAGTTAAAGGCGCCAGTTCGGGACCGTTTGCGGGTGCTGCATGACTCAAGCCGTTGCCGGTAGTGACGGTGACGGCACTGGAAGGCGCTGAACGATCAACGACGACGGCTGCTGGTCTAGAGCCACCAACGCCACTGCCGCCATTCTGGTAGAAGAGTGGAACGGGGAGGTAGCAGCGGTGTTTGGTCCAGCAAAGCTTGTGACGCGAGCGGGCACGAGACAGACAGACGACCAACGTGACTAGTAGAACGACGAGAGCCAATAGACAGAGAACGACCGCCAGGACACTGGACCAGGACGGGGCGAACGGTCGAAAGTACTGCGGTGACGGGGTGCTGAACCGTGCTGGATGACGTGAAGAGATGTCATCCGTGGACGGAACGTCATCCGCCAACGGTGAGACACCGGATGACGTTGGAACACTGCTCAACGTCGAGTTCGCAGTAGACTCGAACGACCGAACTTCCCACACAGATGTTGTGACATCACTGGCGTTCCACCATGTTACAGCGGCAGCAGACGACGTCGAGTTAAGATGCATATGCATAACATCACGTGACGTCGTCATGTTGTCACCGCCGTGACCAATGGGAGCGCGCGTAGCGGATGACGCCAGCGGAGGGGGCAGGATCGGCGTAGATGTTGCATGTACGAGCGGCGGTTGCGCGGACGAAGCTGCTTCTGCTGTTGTGGTTGAAACATTAAAGTAACTAAAGTTGACTAGAACGAGCGAGGACGACGAATCACTGACGACAGTTGTCAGCTGCGAGTGTGTAGATGTCGACTCAACGCACACGCCTGCAACAGTCAAACCACGCCAGCAAGTCACCACAAACGTAGAATTATACAGCGCCGTCGTGGGTCAAGAAGGCTGGGTGCCGGAAGTTCCAATTTGTCTAGCAGGCAGCTCACTTCTCCAACGAAAGAAATACAGGTATTCAAAGTTCCAATTTTGCCCCTAATTTCTTTAACATTGAAGGATTTCATTCCAGGCCCAAACTGTGTATTTTTAGAAGACAATTTTCCGATAAGCTAAAATAAGGAGGAAGTTCCCTCCCTGTCACGACGCTTCGTACCGTTTGAAAAAGACAACTCTAACATGCTAATTACGTCACACCATAGCACAGGCTAAACAGGATTGTCATAAGAATAATCCACCCCATAGGTTCTGCCACAAAGCGCAAGCGACACCCCGAAATTGGGGAAATCGCTTAACATTCGCCCACTCATTCCCCGTTCAATCGAGGGGGCCGAAATTTTGCCAAAACACGTCCCCCTAGGAAGCCCTTTGGGAAAAAATTTCAGCGCCTCAGCTCCCCCAGTAAGGGAGATATGAGGGGTAGAAGAAAAAAATTCCCCTCACGCCCCCTCAAAATTCCATCAATGCATTCGCCCAAAGTTCTGCCCCTGACCATCCCTCGATGTCCCCTACAAATTGCCAAAATTTGGCGCACGTAACGGCCATAGCTTTTGGGCTAGAGAAAAAATGCGGGTTGAGCGAATGCCAAGGTACTGCTTCCAGAAATTCCTCAAGCTCGGAGATAGCTTGACACTCCTCTCACATTACGTACTATACCTGTAGCGTTATCGCAGACGCAGCAGTCTGAGTTTGATTCGACATCGTCACAACATAGAACACACTGGGACTGATAGAGTACTTTCGGCGCGACGCACGACGTACACATTGCGGTGCCGGCAGCAGAGCTACCAGTGCACGTGCTGCACGGCCACGGACACGGCTCACAGTGTGTAGTCGTGGCAGCGGCGTAGTAGCCTGCGGGACAGGTCTCGACGCACTGGCCGGAGTGCAGAGACCGGCCCGGGATGCAACTGATGCAGTCTGCCGACGTCGAACCGTTGCACGATAGACAGCTCACGTCACACGGCCAACACTGACCACCATCCGCGAACTCCCTACCACACAGTGCAGTCAGACTGACCAATTAATTGATCAACCGATCAGTTAATCAATTAACAAATCGAACAGGCAAGCTGCAAATTTAATAAAAATGCATTTACATAGCGCCGTATGTCAAAGATCGATCAGTCGATTAATTAGTTAATTAACTGAGTGATCAATCAATCAGCAGTGGCTTAGATCTATCCCCCAAATCTGGAATCGAAATCGGGGCACAAGTCCCCCGTCCCAATTTCAAACTCAAGTTCACCCCACTTTCCAGCTCAACACTCTTCCCCTCGGGCTCCTTGTTAAGTGTGTTGATTGCCCAATAAAATATAGGGGAAAATTTAAATCTACACCCTTAACAACCCCCCTATTTTTCACTGCGCAAGTATAGAGACATAAAGCCATTGTCAATCAATCAGTGCAAGATGAGCATGCAGTAAAACTAAAAATTTGGGGCAAAGCCCAACGTCAGTCCGCCCTAAGTCCGATTGGGGGGTTAATTCAGGGGCTTGAAATTTCTCCGGTAGCAAAGTAACGTGGCCCGAAGTCAAATGCATTTGCATACGCAGAACGCGCATTGTCGACTTAGGGTGGGTCAACATCCACACTTGTAACTTTTTTGTTTGTGAACCAAAGTTCACCAATTTTTTTGCTAAACCCAAAGAGGATCGTTGTCGATCAAGTTTGTTTCCGATTTTTAATATCTTGATCAGTTCCTAAGATATTCGCCGTCAAAGTCGAAAGTTGTCCGATATCTGGCCAAATTTTCGAGTTTTTGGCATTCCCAAATTTCTGGAGTGCAGGCACCCAAAAGTTTGTACTTAAGT
>Ga0209671_1004236_pt1 | contig 14137 bp, 8 predicted proteins | sample WorMetHERISLAND2_2_FD_187401 | JGI IMG/M metagenome (GOLD analysis project Ga0209671, IMG submission 187401) | Marine gutless worms symbiont microbial communities from Max Planck institute for Marine Microbiology, Germany - Olavius geniculatus... | ecosystem: Host-associated > Annelida >... | reverse complement strand
GGCTTGAGACACTGGGAATCATGTCCAAGAACTTGTTGGGTTTTATTGGGTAAACTTACCAGAAATCCACCTTAAACTTAATCTTGTTTCAGTGATGTTTTACTTTGGTTAAATTTTCAAACTTTAAAGCTGTGAGTTTGCAAATTTTTTGGAAATTCTATACTGTTTTTGAACGAAGTAAAACTCAGCTGAATCAACAAACAGATTCCAGCTGGGTTTTTTTCCATATTTTTGCAAGATTTTTTCTTTCATATTTACATGGACACGGGACAACGTCTATTTAGCAGTGCTCATTTAAAAAAACAAAACAAAGTAAAATTTACCAGGTTTGGTTTTTTTGAAACAAACCCAGGTTTTTTGACCCTGCTTATAACATAGTTGAATATTTGTACTTTTGCAATATTGGCTGTTATATTGTGTGTGTAAACTTTGTGTGTTTGCTCATCTGCCAGGTTATTTGAGTAAACTTTACTGGTTCTTAGCTTTTTTACTCCTCTTGTGCTACATTCCTAACGTAGCGAAGAGTCTATGAGATCAGTGTAATATTGAGGACCGACCGACCAACGACCGACCTCTGTTCCTGGAAGAACCTTCCTAGAAGAACTTCAAACGGCCATATCTCCATAATTGTGCTAGATAGATGCATGATCACTATGGACCACCCATAGGAAGTCGACCCCCGGGAGTCGAATGGTCACCCCAAAAGGTCAAGGTCCTGACCCCATTATCTTTGAGGCGCCATATCTCCGTAACGGTGCCAGATAGACGCATGCGTTGACTTGAGGTATAACAAGTCAAATGGCAACTAGCGTCATGGAACATTATTGAAAATGTTTTTCCTATCAGTTCCTAAAATCGGGCAATATTTTATGAACTTCGGGGATGCAACTTTTTAATAACGACCTTGACGCCAGTCACTATCAGTATAATATTTAACGGGTCGCAGTTAGATGCCGGGTCTTTAATACAAGCTGAAAGGAACAAAACAGCTTTTAAAAGAATACAAAAGAAAATGATGCGGACGAGGAGTACATTAGATTGGTCACAATCTAATAATATTTCTTTGATTCATGTTTGCTGTATTATCTGTATTGTTATTGTTGTCTCTATGTGCTGTGTAGGACCCGCTACTAGGCTCTGTTGACAATGAAGGTTTAATGTTGCCAAACTCTGTGTGTTGTAGACAAAACGAGCTGCACTGACTGAGAGATTGGATCTACTTGTACAAAGGTATTGTGTACATAATGATGTATTATCAGGGTAATATTGTTTAACAGATGACCAAGAAAAGCCGCACCCCTTGCAGGATAGGTAATTTGAGTACCAGTTTACCTGGTTGGGATGAGGGCCATGAGTGCATTTACCTGTGTCAGGTGTGCATTTACCTGTTTCAGATGGCAGGTAACCATGATACTGTGTGATCTCATACGGCAGGTAATGCTCCATAGCCCGAAGATAGATTTTCTCTGTTGGGCTATACATGTCCTTTAACTCTTTTTTTATGCGTGGAAGCAGGAACTGCTATAGCACGTCTTAGCCATCGCAATTCTGTCTGTCCGTCTGTCTGTCTGTCACATGGGTGGATCAGTCAAAAACGGTGCATGTAGGATTACCAAATCTGCACTGTCAGCTGCTTGGAAAACTATAGTTTCAGGATCTGTAAAGCATTTCCATGCACTTGAATGGAGTCACCCTGGGCAAAGGTGCTAAATGAGAATGGGGTAGGGAAAATTTGCAATTTTTGGCCAATAAGTCGCTGTATCACAGAAACGGTGCGAGATAGAGCCTAGGTTACTATTAATCACTAATAGGAAGTCATACACTGACTTTCTATTGGATGACCTTGAACATTAAAATAGGGGTTTTTATGGATTTCTTGGCGAGTTTGGACTGCGAGACACATTTTAATAGTGAATTGCGCTGAATTCACTACAGATAGACCAAGACAAGCTGCACGTGAAATTTTCAGCATTTAACGTAGATTTCAGCGATCCAAGTTTCGACCTTTTATGTTCAAGGAAACCTGCACACGAGTGCATCAAAGAGAGATACCCCTTAGAAGTTGTTATTTGACCATTGTTGGCCAGTCTACCGTACCTGCACACGAGTGCATCAAAGAGAGATACCCCTTAGAAGTTGTTATTTGACCGTTGTTGGCCAGTCTACCGTGAAAACGGTTGCAGATAGGCATGGATATGCTGCCTATCACAACAAGCCCTAGTAGCGAGTTTTTTAGTTGTATTAACATCAATGACTGAAAGACCCTGAAGTCCAAAAATGAACGGTTTTATTGTTTTTTGCAATCATCGGCTGCGCTGCGCACTTCAAGAGTGAATTACGACAAAATGGCTGGAGATAGACTAAGGCAATTTGCAAACAGGAACTTCTGTAGGCTTTTGCACGTCTCGTGAGCATTAGCTCAAATTTCTTGTTCTTCTTAGTTAGCAGTTGTAATCGTTTGATGGCATAATGATGAGGACATTGGACTTACGGCTGGAATGTCATGTGTCTGACTACTAGTCGTGTTGCTACCAGTGATTAGAAGCTAGATGGGTGACTCTGTCTGCTGACAGGACACCCATCTCAGTACAAGATCAACCATTGAGGACACCTCAGCTTTGGCCTGCTTGCCAAGTGCATGTCTGGGGATAAGGTGGGGCTCATTTGCCTGTGTTGGGTGACAGATAACACTTTGATCTTATATGGCAGGCAGATGATGCTTTGAGGCTCTGCAGTGGGTTTTCTGTGTAGATCTGTATATAGCCTTCAACTCTATTTTCTGTTTGGTTAATTAGTATGTTTCTTATCATTGTGGACATTGTTGTGTGTGTCTCTGTGTATTGCAGTGGAGATAGAGTAAACACGGGGGATCAACTATCAGCATCAGGTGGATTACCAGGGGATGAATTAAACGTCACTCGTCTTTGTACAGGCAGCGACTCAGACTTCATGGAGATGACGGCGTGTCTTGGTGGACTGATGGCGGACAGCACGGTTGTTGAACCAGACCCCGTCATTCTTTCGCCGACTTTTGAGCAGGAGAATAACATCTACCACGCAGAGCATGAAGCTGCACTCGTTGATGCCCACAACAAGTCGGTTTTCTACGAGAATGACTCTGATGATCGCGACATGTCATTGACCAGCGGCGGACACGGTGGTATTATTTCACTTGAATCAGCCCCGTCGACTACCGTCAGTGCCGGTGATGCTGTGTCTGACGGGAGAGCTCTGAACAAGACAGTTTTGTACGACGGAGCTGATATGGAAATGACACAGTGCGTGTCGCACAATACGTTGGTATCAGTTGTCGGCGAAGACACCGAGCTAACTCAGTACATGCCATCGGACACTTCTTCGAGTTTCATAAAGTCAACTAGCCGATGGCCATTTGGCAAGCGGCAGGACGGAACGAGAGACCGGATTTCAAGATACGAAGATAATGCTACAAGCGAATCTCTGAGTTTGGATCGGAAGCCATTTGCCAATCTTGATGATATGGATGTTACAGAAAGTCTTGACACATTGGAATTTCTTACAGAGCTAAATAGAGAAATCGGCTTGGCACCAGATCGGGAGCACAATCCACCTTTACCGATTTCATCAGCATGTTTTCCGCCTTTGAGCTTCCCAGCATCAACAACTTGTCTTCCTGTTGTCTCAGCCAGCACTGCTGATGGGAAAGCAACAGATATGACCACACATTCAGTGTCTGTTGATGAACAAGGTTCTGAGAGTTTGCCGAAGAAGATTATGGATTGTGATGATGGAGAGATAAGTTGTAAACCTATGCAACTTGTCAATAATAGATCCTCCTCAGCACCTGTTGCAGCAGCAGGAAGTGGATCAGTGGAAGCTGACATGAGCATCGTAGCATCATCTGCCTTATCCACCAGCTTAACTTCTACTGTTCTTGTCAAGGCAGCAGTCATGCAACACGAACAAGGGACCACCAGTTTCCTTACACAAGCTCCTGCAGAAGCTAGCATTGTACAGAGTGCCCCGTCTTATTCTTCCACTAGCATGTTGTTGGCCACGGCTCTGGCTTATCCTACATCCAGTGAAACTGCATTACCCGTGTTCGACGTATCTCTCCCAGTTCCAGATGTACTAAGTCAAGTAGATGGTTACAGGGACCAGACAGAAATCTCTCTGAATGAACTGCAAAAACACTTCCCACAGGAAACTTGGAAACTAGGTGATATATCTTCGTCATTTAAACATGGAGCTGACGTCGTTGAGAGTATCTTTGCAGCGAAGGATCCTGCTGAGGTTCTGACCAGTACTTCCATGGTCGTTGAAAATGTGTCACTGGCCACTTCTGCTGTGGACAGCACTCTGACTGAGAAGCAGGTGAAAACAAGTGAACTCCAACATCTGGAAAATGCAGCAGTTACAAATGTTGCAGAAACCGGATTTCTAGGACTTCAAGTCTCTACAGCTTCCAAGCCCATAGTCGGCATTCAGGCTGAAACTGAAATTCAGAAGCCATTGAGAAATGTTGCACAAAGTAGCCAGTCTGCTGACGATCTGCTGACTCGCATGAAGCTGGCCAGCAGCATGCCACAGCATAGTACGGCAGAAGGCCGAGAAGGCAGTGCAACTACTGGCATAGGTCGTGGTTTTCATCCTGCAAACCCTGCACCGAAACAGAACCCGGCATATCAACGGTCGGGCAAACCTGTCAGCACAGCCACCGCATTTCAGCGCTACGCACGTGACCTAGACCGGACGAAGGAGTTGAGCCGATTGAAGAATATCAGTGAGATTGCAGCTAACACCAGCTCTAGGATGGATCTCTCGGCTCTGCCTATAGACCGAACTGAAAACATGTCACACAGTCTCGTCTCGGTTAGCATTACTGATAATCTCGATGCAACCAAGCGAGAAGAAGTTAGTCTCAAGCCAATCAGGGATGTGATGTTGGACACCCCTGGAATAGATATCTCTGCTTGGCACATTGATGAGACTGAAACTCTTACATCAGTTAGCATAGCGGAGAATCGTCTTGAGCCCCTTAGAGATGTGACGCAGCTGTCTAGTTCATGCGCTGTGGACAGAATGGAAAACCTGGAAACATCTGCTGTGACGAACATGGAACTATCTTCATCAGCAAAACCGCCCTCAAAATTCAGCAGTACTTTTTCAGAACCAGTGATACGTGTTTCTTCTAAACTATCAAAGCCTAATCTCTCTAGTTCATGCACAGGTGGTGAAGTGTATAATATGGAAACATCTGCTGCCACAAACATGGAACTTTCATCGTCAGCAAAACCGGACTCGAAATTGAGCAGTACTTTCATGGTATCAGCAATGCCTGTTGCTTCTGCTTTTGAAACATTACAGTCTTATCTGTCTACTTCACATATTGGTGGTGGAACAGAAAACCTGAAGACATCTGTTGCTCCAAACGTAGAACTGTCATTGTCAGCAGAACCAGACTCAAAATTGAGCAGTACTTTCTTGGTACCAGCAATGCCTGTTGCTTCTGCTTCTAAAACATCACAGTTTCATTTATCTACTTCACGCATCAGTGGTGGAATGGAAAACTTGGAATCATCTGCTGCTGTGAACATGGAACTGTCGTTGTCAGCAAAATGGCACTCACAGTTCAGCAGTACTTTCACCATACCAGCAGTGCCTGTTATTTCAGAAGGACTGGAGTCTAATCTGTCCAGTTCATGCACTGGTGGTGAAGCGGATAATCTAGAGACATCAGCTGTTACAGATATAGTACTACTGTCGTCATTGGGAAAACCATGCTTGAAATCCGGCAGTACTTTCTCGGTGCCGGTGACATCTGTTAGTTCGGAATCAGCAACTTTTTGTCTGCCAGTGGCTGCCACAACAGCTAACATCCTGGGTAGCATTACATCTGAGCATCGTCCGAATGATCAGCTGACAGATGTTAACAGTGTCCGTTTGCTCTCTGAAACGATCAGTTCCCATGATGTAAATGTCGGCATTGATGAAGGGCAGTCTCAGTCTACTGAACCCAGCTTGATGGCAGCAAAGTCATCTGCAGAGTCGGGAGAGGAGTATTTGTCACTGTTGGGAGCAGAAGTTTCTCAGTCGTCAGTGTTCAGTTCCGCAGCTGCCGAAGCAGCTCCTGTGAACTACGTCGGTGCTCTGTCAGCAGATGCACAATCATTGCCTGCAGTGTCCACCAATCAGGTACATGGACAAAGTCTTTGACTAGCTGTGGCATAGCTGTAATTAACGTTCAGAACTTGTCCACAAAAGCTACACCTTTAGCATTAAAAAATTTTCAATGTCTGTTACGGGTACTTCTGTGAGCTGTAGTAACTATAAGTCTTTCAGTGTTTGATGCTGTTGATTAGCTTAGAAGAAGGATATTGGCTATCAAGTATATAAATAGTGCTGTTTCAAACAATTTTCAGAAGTCTCAGAAGTAGATTTTGGGGCGGTCAGCTGGGATAAATACAGAAAATTAGCCCGTTACACATATGTCTAAGTTGCTGTAGTGTTACAGTCATTATAGTAACAGCAACAGCTGTTAATGCCACATTGATTGTTATTATACTTGTTTTTTGGCTAGGTATAAATTTGTTTTTTTCTCTCGAAAACTTGTCATAAACTGCCAACAGTTTGCCAAATGTAATTTGTTGTTTTGGTTTTTAACGGCATGATTATTTTGAGAAGAGTGATCAGTAATTGCTTCGTGATGACAAGAAGGTTATGATGAGTTTTAAATTTATGACCTGCCTCATAAGGATGTACCAACTTAATAGTTGTAGTATGGAGATTAAAGTCAAGAGTCAACTGGTCAAAAGCCCGGTCTGAAGCTATCAAAACAGAGTACTTGTGCGTGTTTAGACTTGTGTGAATGCTTTTCACATCTGAATGAGTGAGAAGGAGAGTGTCTGGTCATTGATGGTAGTTTGTAGGTAAGTAAGTAAGTAAGTATGTGCATATTTAAAGTGCACAATGTCAGCCAGTGGCCGAATCTGTATTGTCAACTGTACAGAAATCAGTGGTTGGATGTGCTGATGATTTGAAGGACATTGGATACCCAATTAGTGACAAGATCTCCGAACTATGTTCTACGCATGCAGTTCAGCTTCCGGAATGTAATTATTTACATTTATACAGAAAACATTGTTTGTATCACAGTCTGTCACAGACTAGCAGTAGTGTATAAGCATTTTGTAAGCATTTGTTTGATTTCTCTTTTGTAACAACATATAAAATGGATTTTGTATCCCATGCATTTTTGTTTTAAAAATTAAAATAATGGTGTATACTTTATCTTTGTATGCCATCAAAAATCAAAATGCACGAGCCAGATTTACATTCAACTGTGGCCAGATTTTGTAGAAAATTACTGCATTTGTTGTTTGTGTATTTTCTGTATTTTTCAACATTTCAACATCTCCGTTTGTCAAGTGAGATTGTTTTTTATTCAACAGCACAATAATTCATTTCTGTTAGATACTTACTCGCTCAGCTGCCCCCTGTGCTGAACTATTAAATCATTCAAGCAATAACAAGTCTCGAGGAGTTTCATTGCAGACAAATAGTTTTATTACATCAACTGCAAATAGTTGACATGTAATAGTTCAGGGTCGTTATTGCATGAGTGGCCCAGTAGGCCTCACCACTGGTCTTGTGCTTGTCCGTTTGGCTGTCCTTACTGCACGGGCTTCTGATGCAAAACTAAAAGTTTCATCCAGACCAACACACAGTTGGTGTGAATGTTTCCCGGGGCAGGAGTAGCCGATGTACCAGTTGTCAGCTCAAAAGCTCAGAGGTCAGACAAGCACCTGCACGATCTGTTTTCTCAGGGCTGCCTGTCGACATAGTTTTCTAGTTGTGTACAATGGTGGCTTCTCAGTATAATGGTTAGGTTGCTGGTTCAACTTCCAGTCAGTGGTTAGTACTTGGATGGGTGGCTGTATGCAGACAGATAAACCATATCGGTCCATAACCAACAGCAATTCCTCTGGGGCAGGTAAGTCAAGTACCGGCCTGTCTGGGTAAGGTTATGGCAGGGCGTGTTCACCTGTTGTGAGTTACAGGTCTGGCAGGCGAGACCATAGCTCTGAAATGGGTTTATTATACGGGGCTATAACTTAAAACCATTATGTGTAGGATATCATGGTTGGTGGCGTGGTGTAGTTGGTAGCACGTTTCGGCTGAAACGAAGTTATTGTATGCCGGGCCCAGTTAGTACTGTGATGGGTGACTGCCTGCAGGCAGGTAAACTATCTCGGTGCAAAGCCTGCCAGCTAGGTCAACTCAGCCTTCTACCCTCCATGGGACGGTAAAATGAGTAGTAATCCATTTACATAGGTTACGGAAGGTGAGGACCTTGGTACAGCTGACTGGGGTTGCCTAGCCGGCCGCTGCACCAGCCTGTGACTGCAGGCTGCACACGGTGGCCATGCGGCAGGCGGCTCTGGTTAGTGACGAAAGCGCATTAGAGGCGTGCGCATGCTTGCGACTATGTGCTATACAAACTGACGGCCTTTACCTTTATCATGCTTTGCTCTGACAGTATGCCATTCTGATCGTGAGATCTTAATGTTCTGGTGTGTGTTGTCTAGTGGAAGAAGTTATGAGTGAATTCGAGGAAGATATGCAGAAGAAGATTGATGAACATCTGGCAGAACAACAAGACGTAGAAGCCCTTGATCAGGGTCAGTTCATAGGGCTTCATCTTAATTACGATAATAATGTTAAAGTAGCATGATGCTATATGATGATGCTGTACTCGGATGCTGTACTTTTTGGCACCACTCAGCATCTAAAAAACCATGTCTTCTCTTACTTCTGTCAAAATAGCGGATTCTGCGATACAGTTTTCTGACACTATCAAGATTCTCGGGGTTACACTTAATTCTAATCTCACCTTGGGACCTCACATTAAGGCAATATCCAAGTCCTGTCTAGAGAAGCACATATCTTGCCTTCAGCGAGTACAGCACGCACTTGCCAGAGTCCTAATGCAGCAGGCCTATCGTTCTTCTTCATCGACTGAACTCCTCAAACAACTGCACTGGCTACCTATTGAATGGCGAATAAGATTTAAACTCGCCACCTCAACTTATAAGACACTGCACACTGGCCATCCACCTTACCTTACTGATCTTTGGCAGTATCATAAATTCTTAGTGTCCACACGCTCTTCTACCAGTCAGTTACTTGCAATTCCACGGCATAACTCATCTTTTGGTTCTCGGTCTTTTCGTGTCTCTGCACCAAAAATTTGGAACTCCTTAACTCCTCAAATTCGTCAATGTCAAACCTTGGTTACCTTCAGACGTCACTTAAAGACCCACTACTTTCATTCAGTCTTTTCTGCCACCTAGCGTCCATCATCTTATGCACCCTGATTCTTTCTGAGACTTGGGCGCTTTATAAATCATTTACTTATTTACTTATCAAGGAGCAGTTTCTGGTTCTTAAACAGTCAGTCAGCTCAATCATAATGTCTGTGCCTGCACTGAGCAGTCAGCATTGTCCAATAGCAACTGTTGTTAGTAAGCAATGAGTGAAACCAGTGCTTAGCTAATGAAATAGTCAACTATACCGGTAAATGATTGGTTGAAATCGCATCAAATGACATTAACAAATATGCACTGTTGCTGCACACACTGTTGCTAGCGCACTGTTGCCTGGGCAACATCGAAGTCATCACAGATTTTTGTAACTGTTTACTTGTTGATTTGTAGAATTGTTTGGTTTTGAGGTATAACAAAACAAATAGTGACTGGCGTGTCGATCGTCATTGAAAATTTTTCCCCCTTTTGTTCATAACATGTTGCCCTCAGTCTTCTATCTCGTGCAACATTTTACGAACGTTGGATCAAAACTTTTTAATGATGACCTTGACCTCAGTCACTGTTTGTATAATGATAATTTTACCTTTAGTTGTGATGATGATGATGCTGCTGATAATAATCATGATAATGGTATCAGGTTACAGACTTACAGATACAATGTCACATTTAAAGTTAGCTGCTGCAATGTAGTTTTTTCTGTCGTTGCTTAAAAATTTCTGAAAGTCGTTAATCTTTTCCATTTTACATCATTGGTTCTTTAATGCTCCTGTTTAATAGATTATACACATAAACTTGCTGAGAAGGTGCGCAGATATAGGTTTTCACGTCACAGTCAGCTGCAGTCGGTCAGTCACTGTGTTTGCTTGTGAACGTAGAGATAAAGCGTGTCACTGAAGCCCGCAAGGCTTTGGCGGACCAGCAGATGAGGTTTATGGAAGAAAGTTGCCGGCGATCGCACGAGAGACTTCGTCGTTATTATAACATCAGAGCTCTGAAAAAGCAGCTTGAGACACAAAAAGCACTCGGTCAGCAGAAACTGCGACATCTGTGGGAACGCAGACAAGAAATGGAAAGGTCTGCTGTTGGAGCTCATTTACTACCTCTCCTGGTGCTGCTTTCAACTTTGTTTGTTCATCTATCTTTCGCGAGTTACTGTAGGTGGTAACAGGTTTGATTTTGCTTAAACCCCATTTTATGGCTTGGTAGTGTAACGGTAGCATGCCGAACTTGTAACCCTGAGGTTGCAGGTTCGACTTCAAGCCAGGTAATGATCTTGGGCAAGTTGTTCACACTTGTGCCTCTGTTCACCAAGCAGTACAAATTGGTACCGGCATCACCGCCGGGAAGGTTACGGCAGTAATATGCGGAGGTCTGGCCCTCTTCCCATATAAGGCAGGGACGCGTTCGCCTGTATCAGGTGGCAGGTAATACTGTGTTGATCCCATACAGCAGGCAAGGCGTCTGCAGCACACTGCCGGCTCGGGGCCTTGGAAATGGAGATGAGCATCGCTCGCATTGGTCACAGAGCTGTGAGAGGGCCTGATGACTATCTGCGATTTAACCTTAATCTAGCCTTAACCTTAAAATTTTATGTTTTCATGTTTATACTTTTGCTTCTTTGTGAGAAGTTGTCAGAGACTCTTGGACTTTTCTGTTCATCTTGCATGTTGTAAATCTGTGTTGATTGTTACACTGGATAGCAAATAAAGATGTATATGCATATATACATGGCATGAAAGTGGTGAGTGAGTTAGGTTGAATTTTGGCTCGTGGTTATTGCATTCAGTTGAAGCTGAAAGCAGAAGATTTTTGTTTACACACATTTTTGTCAAATTTAATGGTCATTATTAGTAAGTCCAGTGAGGAGCAAATTTTAATTGGTTTGTTGCTCAGTTTGCTGCCGTGGAAGCTGGTCAGCTACGACTCTAGTGATGGGTTGGAAATCAGTTTTCTCGAAGGGACGCTACTGCTTCGTGTGAAGTTTGGTGCTACTCTGGAGGGTTGTTTATTTGCTGATCGACCCGCACGGCTTGTTACAGACTTGACTTTGACTTCTCAAATAAAAGGTGCATTTTGTTTGGTGTTTACTGCGTATTAATTTTTTTGTTGATTTATAATTATTGCTGTTGTCGTGATGCTGTATCATGGCTGGGTGGCATAATGTTATTATGATGGTTGTTGCATTTAGGGCGCATTGCACCAACGTTGTTCATGATCTCGGTTCAGCTGAACCTAGATCAAAAGTTCACATTAAATTATGTTGCACTAAGTTAAACTCGGATCAGCTGATCCTGTTCAGTTGAACGGTCGTGGTTATACTGTGGACGACTCTGATTGGTCAACTGCAGTGACGTCACAGTCACACGCAATGCTTGCGAAACAGTCCAGTACAGATTGGCCGTAATTTGTTCGAATTTTAAGTTTCCTGGAAAATACTACACAATTTTCGCATCAACGTTGCATTTAAAAAGTTCTGAAGATTTGCATTTTGTGTTCCAATAGATATTCGTTAATTATTCTACGTCCATTGTCAAGATCATGTTTACCATAGCTACAGCATAGCAACGGTGCATCGGCGCTCTAGATTGCTGTTTGTTTATCCGTTAATTAATTTATCCAGCAAAAATATTACAGAAACAGATATAGCACAAATGTCACATATTTAGATCACAAATATAATTGAATTTAGCGCCTTGTAAATCGATACGAATGAGCTTTTGTTGCTGAGTTAGGTTTCGATCATTTGGTTAATGTAGCAACGAGACACATCAAAACGAAAAATGTGATTTATTTATCTATTTGTTAATTTATCGAGCACAAAGAGAACATAAAATGAATATAGTAGAAATCTAACATATCCAGATCATCAGTATAATTGCATTAAAAGTCTTGTAATTCGATACGAGGAAGTTTTTTGGACAGGATAAGATTTGAATCAGGTATTTTTTGCAGCAGTAGTATCCCGGAGAATATTTATTACCTAGTGCGCACCCGTAACCGCGAGTTGAACCCAAATCAAAATTTGATCGATTGTCAGATGGCAGTTCAGAATTGAACGGAGATCAATGCTTGAACCGCTTTGGTGCAACGCAATTTACGGCTGAACTACGGATTTGACCCGGGTTCAAAGTTGAACGACGTTAGTGCTACACGGTACACGCCCTTAATGATTGAGATTGAGCGATTGTGAGTTCAACTCGATCCTGGTCGGGTCGCTATCAAATGGATATTTGCTTGGATGGGTGACTGTCTGCAGGCAGGCAAACCATCTCAATATATAACCAACACCAGGGTCAACTTAGCCTTTCATTTCTCAATTACCAGCCTCTGTGGTGCATTTATCTTTATCAGGTGGCAGGTAACACTGTGTGATCAGGTAACACTGTGATCCCAGTTAGCAGGTGATGTTCCGTAGCTCTGCAGAGGGTTTCCCATAAGGAGCTATAGACACCCTTTAATCTTTTATGTTGAGTTAAATGTCAATATTTATCAGTTGATGAAAAATTCTTTGTGTAGTTGCTGAAAGCTGCTAATTGTGCTTAGAATTTTTCAGTTAGTTGAGAGGTGTTAGTGGCAAGGACTAGCCCAAGTGTTCATGTGTACTGTAGGCAATGTCATACAGATCTTTTTTTTAAATTATTGTTAAAAATATTGAACAGCTCGGCTGGTCTTGGAAACGATTAGCCTGATCACGGCAGTTAAGTGTAATGATGTTAAGCACTCCTGGTGCTGCTTTCGACTTTGTTTATTCAGCACTGTCTTACAAGACATGTATATACTGTAGGCAATGTCAGACACTTAAGGTTTGTGACCATACACTGCAACGACCAAACGCATTTCCAAAACTGTGCTGCCCTGTACAGCCAGAGCACAAGTGATGTGCCAGTTTGGATCTTCTGCATATACTTGAAATTTCTTAGTACAGTGAATAAAGATGATGGAATTGGGAAATTAAGTGTGCATTAATCGACTAAATACTTGTGTATTGTATTCACAGCTAAAGTTGGCACATAATCCCGACACAGTGTGTGTGTGTATGATGTTTCAATGTCAAGTATTGAACGTGTGCTGCAGACGATGGCAGTCATTGGGACATGGCAGAGAGACTGTTGGCGCACAGACTTGTCTACGAAGCCGTCGATATCAATGAACTCCGTCATAGTTGCACCGACGCTACACAGCTCGGACAAGTTTGTCTTTCTTTATCCTACTTATATGCCACGTTTCCGGATCTAATGACTCACTGCTTGACCACCTATGAAGGTAGAGTAGTATCCCTGCTAGTATCTGGAGGCATGCTGTCCTGCCTTGTCATTTGAATGACATGAAAGATGCGTGATCTAGAGCTGCGCACAACTTTCGTTTAGTTTCACTTGACTATCACTTTGTCACGAGCTTACGAAGGCACAACCAGTAACGTTAAGTTAACCCTCTCTTCCTCGATGGGATTTTTTTGCTTACGAGTTGCAGTCAGTTCTACTGGGTTGGTTTACCGATGATGTGCGGTAGTGTGATAGTACAATAATGTAGCCTGAATTGCAACTCTAAATTTATGAATCACCAATGAACAGGGCATCGTGGCCCGTGGGTCGAAAAATAGGCACGGCTAGAAGTTGCAATTTTCCCACAGACACTGCAAAGTTTTGGCAGAATTCCGACAGAAGATTGCAAATTTTCAACAGAAAAGCTTATGGGTGCTCTACATTTAACTTTTACTCCAAAATTTCCCCAAAATGAAGGTTTTCAGCTGCAAATTTGGCATTTTTTACAAACATTTTCTGACGAGAAAATCTTTGACAATTTTTCGACAGTCAAAAATTTAGGGTTTGCAA
>Ga0209671_1004232_pt1 | contig 14145 bp, 18 predicted proteins | sample WorMetHERISLAND2_2_FD_187401 | JGI IMG/M metagenome (GOLD analysis project Ga0209671, IMG submission 187401) | Marine gutless worms symbiont microbial communities from Max Planck institute for Marine Microbiology, Germany - Olavius geniculatus... | ecosystem: Host-associated > Annelida >... | reverse complement strand
AATCATCAGTACATTTTCCAACTAGTGATGCAGTAACTGTACAAGAATGAAGTGTTAAAATTTATGATACTCTGCAGCTAGGACAGACAGAATGTAACAGGGATTTTAGTAGGTAGTTAATAATGAACAATTGGATGAAATGCCAGCCAAAATGTCAGAAACGTTAGCAGAATATGTTTTCATGCATTTTCCTCAGGTAATGCAATGAATAGACACTACGTGAGGTGAGAAATTAAAGGTTCATTTGCTGGCAAGTTGCCTAAGGAATATTTGTAGCAAAAATTATTAGAATCTGACAATCCTTCTTCAATTTACAATTGAAAATGTTTGGATGTTTTTTGAGACACAACGTAAATCCAGTACACATATGGACCGCATTGGTCATTTGCAATTTGTTTCGATTCTCCCTCAGCTTACGACAGACAACAAAATCTAGCAGTTGAATTCTGCAGTTTTTGTAGTCTTTCTGATTGAATTGTTTGAAATAAATCCAAGTTAATTTCTGGAGATTAATCAATTAAAAACTTTCAATCACTACAAGCCCCACTAAAATACCCTTCAAGAAATTGTTCAGGAAGACAATGTGACTCACTTACCTCGTGATCGCAATGCTGTAAGCCAATCGACTTAGACCGAGAAGCACGCGCCAGGACCGACGTTACTGCGTACAAGTCAATTGCTACATCGGCAATCCGACTCAGTGCCATCTGCTGTTCAACCAATTTCTGCATCAAAACACCAACACACTTGTGCCAACATGCACAGAAACAACTGCAGCTATCATCAATACCGTTACAGCTAAAACTAGAATGGCCATAACTGTTCAATTTTAACTTCAGCTACAGGGTTTATACTTCAAAAAGAATCAAGCAAATACGACAATTACCAAATAGTTTACGACAATTTGCCGATTGCAGTAGACAAGCGGTAACTAGTAATTAATTATCGTGCTTACAAATGTGGGAGATATGTATTCCAGCAAGAAGTGCATCCTATTACACAACCAAGTGATGGATATGATAGAAAATCTTGTTTGCCACCGACAATCGCATTATGCTAGCACTGCAAACCGAAGCTTTCAGAAGTGATTTTTAATACGACTGTCTGCAGTAGCTGCAATAAAACAATGCAGTCACTGTGACAGCGCTTAATGCAAAGAGCCACCTGACACGGGTGAACATGAACCTGACAGGATTACATTATGTTATTGATGGGAGATGACGTAGTCTAACATTGAGCAGATCTAGACTAATTGACTCAGGCAGCAACTCGGCAACAGTTCGAAATTGGGATATGTTTTTATGTCTTCAATCGTTCTTGCAAAGACATCTTTGTTTTTATACAGCACGAGCATCAGTTCTCGTCGCTGCTCTGGTGTCAAATTTTTGCAGAGATCGACTTTGTACTCTGCCACAGGTGACAGGACTACGTTATGTTATGGATGGGAGATGACGTAGTCCTGTCACCCCACCTCAAATCCAGCTAATCAGGCAGGTACTCAATTCACCTACCTTGGAGAGATGGAAGGCTGATTTGACCTCGGCGTTAGTTACATACCGAGATGGTTTTCCTGTCTGCAGACTGTCACCCATCCAAGTAGGAAGCACTAACCACTTGAGAGTGGTGATCCAACCGGAAGACGAACCAACGATGTCAAGATCACAACAGTGCAAGTCCTATAAGCTACTACTACTGGTCAACTCTGGAAATTGTTAGAACATGAATTTTGTTCAAACTGGATGTTCTTCCAGTCACCCAACCATCAGGCGTTTTCCTGCTATGAGAACCTACTCTACACCAGTAAGCAGCTAAAAATAAAACAACAAGATCAAATGTAAAACAGATGTATAAATAAAATAAGTAAGGTGCAAAATACACCAAAGTAAACTGAAAGTCACGAAAAAAGTAAAATACACCGTGTCTAGAAAAAAAACTCCATAGTTTTCAGCGAATAATTCTCTGAGTAACATTTAGCAAATTCAAATCAATTTTGGCACATACTATATCCAGTGATATGTTTGTACAAAAAACATGTAAAAAATTGCCTTAGAAATTCACATATCACTAAATACTGCTAATGTAACCATGATGTCAGGAAAAACGCCACTTTCACATGAAGGTGGCATATAACTGAGCCTTTGCAATCCAAACAAACAGGACAACTGTTGAAAACAGTTTAAAGGAAAAATTGATAAACCGAGAACACATAAATAAACATCCTTTTGCCAATATTTTCTAACTTTATCTTTCTGCTAATCAGCACGTTAGCAGTGGCCATTGTGCGACAATGCAAATGTCACTGTGCAGCAGCCGTTAGTCAGCAACGGCATCATGTTTACGGCATGCGTTAAGACAGTGGCAGAGTACATTTTGAACAGTTTCTGACTAAAACTTGTATCAGTAACAAGTTTTGTTAATTTCTCGACAAATCATGTAGCTACAAGCTAACAAGATTAGTTTTCCGTACTTTTATCTTATTCTAAAGATATGTTTAGATTTGCCAAAAATATGCCAAGAAGACTGCAGACGCTTTTTTCCAGACATGGTGCAGAACTCACATCGCCAAAAAGGGAAAGATAATGCTCCACGACATAGCGAAACTTGACAACTCGTAATTCCAGTGCTTCTGCTGACAACTTACAACCGGACACAAACATATGCAACTTTACTGCTAAATATTACTTTATAACGAGGATTTTACAACTGAACTATGCAATCTGACAAGAACTGTAAACAAAAGCTATACCAGTACACTGTATTCAGACAAAAAAAACATCCACTCACATTTTCTTCATATCACCGTGGAAAATGTTTAAATTTACACAAAATTATCAGGGAATGTTTATGACGAATTAAGCATAACAACAGATCAGAGTTAAGCAGTCATCACTACTGGTGATGAAATGCTGACATCATATTTAAATGTTTGTAAATAACAGGGTTTACCGTTAAAGACACACATTTGAAGAAACGTTCGCAAGTCAGCAAAAATAATGTAGCCACACATTTCTGCAAGATGTTTCCGGACAGACAAAAGAATGTTGACTGAGATCATTAATTTAAAAAATGAACATGTCTCACAGAATCAACTGGGGAGTGACACAGCACGCATGCCAACATCAAAAAAGTCGAGAACCTCGCCTTAAAAAAGGTGAACCACAGACAAACAACTGTGTGTTGGATTGTCATTTTTTTGGGTTCAATCAACATAATCATTAAGAATAATCTGCAATTAACACATCAAAAAAAATCTAAAGTGCAGCCATTTACTGGCAAAAAACAGCATGTCTGTCTTAAGTGGTAAAAACCGTTAGTTACAAGCATGTAACCATGACGTCAGAATGATGTCAGCAGCAGCAATGAATATTTATGTTTGACACCAATGGAATGCATAATTCATCGCAACCATTCTCTGAATGTTTTGTACAAATCTAAACACTTTCCAGAGAAGTATAACAGAAAATGTGAGAAAGTGTTTTATTCCGTACACACTGATAAAGTTAAAATCCAAAACCTAGTCAATCTTTCTCAAGATCAACTAGTGATAAAAGCTTTTAGAGAGTCTACCAACGCACACCAGAGATATTGCAGAAACAAATTACAAATACATCTGTAACAACTGTAACATTCTAATTGCAACATCTAATCAGGTCACTCATTTCAAATTGCCTACTGCAGGTTGCAGCAAAAATAGTCGCCCGGAGATCAGAGGAGAATATCAGTGCATACGACAATATCACATAAATAACATCAACTATGAATCAAACGCTCGAACAGACAACTTAAAACACAATACGTCAGGTATTGACAGCAAAAGGTAGTGTACTGCTCTTTATGGGAAGACCATCACAGAGTTACAGAGCATCACGTGCCATATGAGATCACACAGTGTTAACTGCCACCCAACCTTGCCTTCTTTGCCTTGCCTTGCCTTGGAGTAGTCCGTCGATTACGACGATAACACTGTGCCAGAGGTCAGTCGGGTGTGGCTTCGGAGATGACTACGAAGCCCGAAGTCTGATGCACAGACTCTGCCACAGATGAGACAAGTGTCACCGGAAGAAGAAGTAGACAAGTAGACGCAGCGTGTCTGCGAGCACGTCTGCTTTCAGCATCAGCACCATAATTGGAGCGAAAGACAGGTGAACATGCCCACGTTAATTCTAGACAGACAGGCCAATACTCGATTTACCTACCCCAGAGGGATAAAAGGCTGAGTTGATCTTGGTATTTGTTACACAGTTACCAAGATGGTTTGTCTGTCCACAGACAGTCAGCCATCCAAGCAGTAGTAACTATTTAACAGCATCTCAACAGAGATTTGAGCCACGACCTCATGATTGTAATTCCAACACCGTACTGTTATGCCACAAAGCCACTTGTGGTGTACAAGCATAAAAACAGAGCAAAGAAATTAAAAGAAGTCACTACGATATTCACCGAAAGGTCGGGATGAACATGTTCGTAGAGCTCAAGGAGCAGTTTTGGGCTTTTGCGTGTCTGCATCATCTTCTCGTATCGTTTCTTGAACATAAAGTTTAGATTGTTCAGAGGATCGCGCATTTTCCTGAACAACAGCAACAAAACACAATGCAAAAATAACAGCTGCCAATCTGAAATCTGACCTAATGCTAATAAGATGCATGACAGCATCATTTTAAAATAATTTTGGCACAAACCACTCTTGGGATATGCATCTGAAATCACGAAAGATTCTTTAAAAACTCACTGTTTTTAGATATCAAAGTCGTTCAAGATCATCAACCTTGGTACACTAGTAATGGTGAAAAGTTTATCAACAATGGCTCTTATGATAAGCAACAAGTCTGCGCCTATCTGCAGCCATTCTCACTCTATGAGTTAACAGAGGTAAAATAACAATTTCTTAGGGGTTCCTCTCTGTGACGTCCTCATTCGAAAGGAATTTTCTCATCCAACAGCAACAAATTCAGTCACAAAAACTAGAGACTCTGCATTATCACAATGCAGAAACTCCTCTATATCACCTGCACTTGGTTCGGTACCACAACCTGACAGAAACAAACAGGCTGACAGAACTATAATAATTAGTATGCGCTTAGCACTACATAAAAACATTTATATAGCATTAAAACATAAAGCATAAAAACAGTGTTTTCGTTAAACTGACTGATAAGTGAGTGAGTAGGGTTTAACATCCCACTCGACACAGTATGCAGGTAGGTCATTTCGGAGACGGCCTTTTCCAGGCAAAATGCACTTACATACATATAATAACAAAACAGTTAAGTTCAACCTTTACAACAACAGAACAGGAAGTTTAACCCTTACAGAAAAATCTAATACGAAACATAAAACACAGAAAGACCTAAACTTGAAAATGTAAGAACTCGCCATTATAATTGTGCATATGTAAGACAAATGGCAGTTCTAATAATCTTCGCTGTTATCTTCCAAACAGTCATCAATTTCATAATGCTGTCTGTTGGAGGACAGGGACAGCTGACTGATGAGACTGCCACCAGACTGGCTGATGTCACATCGCACGTTGTCACACATGATGATAGACACAGTTGGCGACGTAGCATAGTGGTTAAAACGTTGGTCCTGGCCGGCGAACTTTCCCTATCCTGCGCTAGACTGATGGATGGCCGTGTGACCACTTTGTGGGTAAAGCATCCGCTGTCAGTCAGCCAACAAGGCCAACTCAGCCTGCCATCCCTCCAGGGTCAGTTAAACCTTGGTACAGCTGACTGGGGCTGCCTAGCCGGCCGCTGCGCTAGCCTGTGTCTACAGGTTGCACGCGGCGGCTGAGCGGCCAGTGGCCAGCGGTTCTGGTCAGTGACAAAGTGCATTAGAGGCGTGTATACGCGATGATGCGCTATACAAATTGACGATCTTTACCTTTTTTTACAGTCAGTCTGCCATCCCTCCAGGGTCAGTTAAACCTTGGTACAGCTGACTGGGGCTGCCTAGCCGGCCGCTGCGCTAGCCTGTGTCTACAGGCTGCACGCGGCGGCTGAGCGGCCAGTGGCCAGCGGTTCTGGTCAGTGACAAAGTGCATTAGAGGCGTGTATACGCGATGATGCGCTATACAAATTGACGATCTTTACCTTTTTTTACAGTCAGTCTGGTCTCTGCCATTAAGCACATCTGATTTGCTCACAACATACAATGCTATATAAATGTGTTCTGATTGATTGACCATAAAAAGTTGCCATACCCAACACAGCACGTGAAAAAACTAAGCTCAACGAACAAATTCATGGCTACATGAGCTGAACTATTCAAGTCGAGCAACATAATTCAACGATATGATACTAACTTGACGACTTCAATCATTTCAAGTCCAGCATATTGTAAGCATGTAAGAGAAATGAAAAGCCGCAACACTTCATTCGTGCCCTGAAATGCATACGGTACACACACATGATCCATGTCAACATTTACTTGCAGCATTGTAAGGGTTTAACGAAAGAAGAACAGAAGCCATTTAATTTAATAAACTCCAAAAAGAACAATCATACCCAGATTAACATCCAAATTATTTCCCTAACACTTTCTGCCAAGTAAATGAGCAGTCACGACTGCACACACATAGAGTTACCAAAGATTTAATATAATGCCACTTGTTATTGCAGAAATGATTAACTATCACGGAATGTGGTGTAATGTAAAAGAACACAAACACATGACTAATGCCATGTGAATATAATGCTTTGTAGGTAAATTTATACTGCCAGGTGTGACGTGTAGCAGTGTATAGTCGAACAACAGTTGATGCAGTATGTGTGTTGCTGAGATATCAGTAAAAAATCATAACTAAATGAATGAGTCTTCAATCGTGGTATCTTCCTCTACAAAAGGGTCACATGTGTGCGACTTCAGCTGAATGAGGTTTAGTTTAATGTCCAGTTAACACATCAGAGGTCGATAACATTACTTCTGAAAACTGCATTATCTCACTAATTACAGGTGCAATGATCCACGGCTGTTGGCTGTGGATGATGACAAACAGCTTTGCACACTACCCCCTGCTTCAACCAAATGGCTGACAAACACTAAGAAGGAGATATACCAGACTCACCTGCCATGAAAACCACCACCTCGGGACATTTGCCTTCCCACACTGCTACTGCCAGATGGGCTCCTCGTAGCAACAACAAATAACAACAGACAGGTGCAAATATCAGCATGACACTTGCTGGTGGTGTGGCGTAGTTGGTAACGCGTTTTGGCTGAAATGAAGTTACTCTACGCCGGGCCCGGTTAGTACTGCGATGGGTGACTGCCTGCTGGCAGGTAAACCATCTCGGTGCGAAGTCTGCCAGCTAGGTCGACTCAGCCTCCTACCCACCGTGGGACGGTAAAATGAGTAGTAACTCATTTACATGGGTTACGGAAGGTGGGGACCTTGGTACAGCTGACTGGGGTTGCCTAGCCGGCCGCTGCGCCAGACTATGTCTGCAGGCTGCACACGGTGGCCATGCAGAAGACGGCTCTGGTTAGTGACGAAAGCGCATTAGAGGCGTGTTTGCGACGATGCGCTACACAAATTGACGACCTTTACCTTCACCTTTACTTGCTACATGACTACAGACATACCTCGTAGATAGTCAAAGCACGTGCATCACGCACAAGCCTTTCACAAGGATGAGTCTTCAAATAACCCAGACCACCCATTATCTGCAAACACTCATTTGCAGCAGAGATCATTGCTTCTGATGCAAATACCTACAGCACGACAAACGGACATCAATATACCTATAAATATGTTCCATGACTCATACACCAGAAATAACATGAACACAATTAAGATGCCTTCGTGGATACAGTGAAGATCATTATAACTGACTACACCTGCAAATATTACCACAATACTGCTAGATATGACTAAATGTACCTCATGTACCTTACATTATATCTACATTAAACAAGAAATTTGAGCTAATGCTCACGAGATGCGAGAAAGCCCATAGCAGTTCCGGTTCAGTAGTTTAGCTGAAAAATGGGGTGTTCACGCTAACTTAATACACAAATACTACATTCTCTATCCGGATCAACAGATCGCATAACCATAGTTCTGTCGTGGCGCCACCTTGTAAATGATACAGACTTGTGTCGCAGCCCGAAATCGCCAAAAAAATCCATAAAACCCCCTATTTTGGCGTTCAAGGTCATTCAAAGTCACTGGATTCGGCGCCAATCGAGAGCCAGTGTACGACTTCCTATTAGTAATTAATAGTATCCTAGGCCCTATCTCGCACCGTTACTGAGATACAGCGACTTATTGGCAAAAAATCGCAAATTTTGCCCACCCCCCTCTCATTTAGCGCCCTCGTTCAGGGTGACCCCCTTCGAATTTATAGAAAAGCTTTACAGTTCCTGAAACTAGAGTCTTCCAGGCAGCCAATGGTGAAGATTTGGTGATCCTATCTTCCACCGTTGTTGACTGATCCACTCGTGTGATGGATAGATGAACGGACAGAATTGCGATGGCTAAGACGCGCTAAAAGCAGTAGCTGCTTTCGCGCGTAAACACAGGCAAGACACGGTGCACCTATGAATATGTCACTACCATCCAAATACTATGGCAGCAAAACCTATTTTGACATTCAAAATACATAAATACAACGTGGGCCATAAAAAACGTGCCACTTTACTTTTGTCCATATCTTCACCGATTATTGACCAATTTTCAAAATTCTTTCACTGGCACACTCTGCAGACAATTTGCAACAATGTGATTGTTATACATCCCACCACACGGTAAATGCATTTCTACACTACTTTGTGAAATATAAATGTAAGCAAGAACTAACGATAATAACAAAAATTTAGGTAAATGAAACAAGTAATTTCAGCAAAGCTCACGAGACGTGCGAAAGCCTATAGCAGTTCCTGTTCGCAAGTAATCGTATCTATCTCCATCCATTTCGTCGTAATTCACTCTTTTGAAGCCAAAAATCGCCAAAAAATCACGTTAAATCAATATTTTAGGGTTCAGGGTCATTCAAGGTCATCGATGTTGATAAGTCTAAAAAGCCTGTCACTGGTGCTTGTTATGATAAGCAGCATGTCTGTGCCTATCTGCAACCGTTTTCACGCTACACGAGATAATTGCTGTAAAATGACCATTTTTAGGGGGGTAGCTGTCTTTGACGCCTGCCTGCGCCGGCCTCCTTGAATCTAGGGGGTTGGAACTTGAACTGCTGAAATCTACGTTGAATGCTAAAAATTTCGCACGCCGGTTGTCTTGGTCTATCTCCAGCCATTTCGTCGCAATTTAGTGTTGAAATGCGCGCAGCATCCAAAAATTGCGAAAAAAATTCACTAAAAACCCCTTTTTGGGCATTCAAGATCGTTCAAGGTCATCGACGTTGATAAATCTCAAAAGCCTGTTACTAGTGCTTGTTACGATAAGCAGAATGTATGTACCTTTCTGCAACCGTTTTCACATTATTCGAGCCAATAACGGCAAAATGACTTCTTTTTAAGGGGGGTACCCCTCTTTGACGCCCTCGTTCTAGGAGAACCCCTGCACCCAGTGGCACGAAATTTTGTCATGATAAACTGGACACCTTGGGGCAGCCCACAGTGAAGATATCGTGATCCTAGCTTGCACCGTTTTGATACAGATCACGAGTGTGACAGACGGACAGACGGACGGACGCCCAGACGATGACAAAGACGCGCGAAGCATTCTGCTTTCGCGCGTAAAAACGCTTCAGACCAACACTGCAAAGAATGATTCGTACGACACTAGTCTGTGTTATACCCACACAGTCTAGTGTCATACAGACCATTCACTGCAATGTTGGTTTTAAATGTTTTTTTTCAATTTTACCAAAATGTTTGTTTGTTATTATCATTATGTATGCATATTTCACTGATATTTCACAAGTTAGTGTAAAGATGCATTTACAGTGTGGTAGGATCACAGGCTGAACGGTAGTTCAAGCCATGTGTTAACGGCGACTTCTCTTTCTTATGGGGAATCCAAAAATTCAACCCCCCACAGAATCAAAACCCCTAACCCGACTGAGATAAAATTTGGCACAGTTGATTATGTCAGCGAGATGACCCCTCATGCAAAATTTCATGTAAATCTGCCCAAGGGGGAGCTTCTTGGCAAATAGGTGAAATATACGGAAAAATTTTTTTTATAGCTGTACATATACCTTTTTTTCAGAAACTCACCTACAGGTCAGACCCTTTGGCGGATTTTTGCGTGTGATGGATCAAACGATGCAGCCTCAGGCAAGGTTCAAACCTTTCAGGGTTAAAAAATTTGAAATTAATATCTAACGTATTTATTCAAAAGATTCCAAAAAATACAATAGTGCCTATGGGGAAGATTAAACAATTCTTTAAACGATCATAACTTTGGCTGTGTATAAAACGGAGTCGTAATTTTGGTTCTAGGGTATGGTTTTCGGGGATGGCGAATCTAACAGTGTCATTCAAATTTACCCAGGACTCTCCCTGATTGCCATGGCAACAAAATTTGAGACAAAATGGGCTATAAGTTGGCTTCTGCTAGAGATATCTGCGAGACCTTTGCGTCTATAGGGGGTTTTGGGGTTAGGCCATTGAATACTGCCAACAAAATTTTACCCCGACCAACCCTTGTTGCCATGGCAATGAAATTTGAGACAAAAGGACTACAATTCTCCAAGATCTTTGCATCTAATGGGAGGTTTTGGGGGACAGGCTATTGAATGAGGCCAACAGGCCAATCTAATTCCACCACAACCGACCCTTGTTGCCATTTGAATGTCACGTGACCCCAAACGGTCAAGATCATGATTGTAAAATATCTATAGCCCGATATCTCCATAACTGTTCAACTGTAGGAAAACTTTATTTTACTAATAAAACAGCAAATACAAATGTACAAAACAAAAGTTTATACACTTGTTAACGGCAACATTCAAGGACTTGCACATCGAAAACAGCAAAAATTACAAAAGGTGATATTATTCAGCAGCACACTGACACACAGTCAGTGTGATGCGAGCAATATAACCTTTTGTAATTTTTGCCGTTTTCGATGTGCAAGTCCTTAAAAATCCGCTGCCATGGTAAAACTCACTTGCGCAATTTATAGAGATTTAAATTAAACATCTAACCTCGCATATATAATATGTTGACTTGAGCTTCATAAATATATGAAATTAATTTGCAATTTCAAACGAAATGCAACATTACGTTATGTTAGGCAAAAATACTAGTTCCACAGGTGACATCATGAGCCTAGCCTAGAAACGTCATGCTTATTAATGGCTTAGCCGGTAACGTGATCAGTCTAGGCTAGGCCATTAATATTCATGATGTTTATTGGCTAGCGTGATGACATCACCTGGGACACCTACATGTCAATATGGCGACGTGCTTTCTACGTGATTTTTGTAGATCATTGATTTCAAAAATAATTTTCTCCATGTTCACAAAACACTGTGCACTAATATTACTGTCAAAATTATCAGAACATCATGTAATTTTAAGAAATGGATAAATTACATTACATTAATTCTGGTGTCTAGGGATCTTTAAATGTTGCCATTAACAAGTGTATAAACTTATGTTCTGTACATTTACATGTAATAACCACGTTATTGCAAATTGTCTGCAGAGGGTGCCAGTGAAATAATTTTGAAAATCGGTCAATAATTGGAGAAGATATAGACAAAAGTAAAGTGGCACGTGTTTTTGGCGCATTAGAGATCTTTTTCAGTATGCACTATATAAATTTACACTTTACTTACTTACTTACTTACCCTGTACATAACGTGTAGAGACTGTTTAATCCATACACAAATACAGTAACAAAATGGCACACATGTGATAAGTGTACACAACAAAAACTCACAGTTCGTGTGTACCTTGACAATAGCAGATTCAACAGCAGCATCGGGATGAACAACGCTGTCCAAAATTCCAGCCGTTACATACGCCATGCTTTCCATCACATACGCATCCATCTCAATCTTGGCGAGCTTTGACTGTGCAACAATTGCACAGTTCATTTTTCAGTCGATCATTTAAACGATCGATCCATCCAGCAATCACTTATTACGCCAAAAGGCACACGTACAAATTACAATACTATAAATCTCAGATCGCATCACTTGATTTTGTCATTAACCGCTTCTTTATGAAGCTTTTCAATACAAATAATATGGAAATCATAAAAGTTTGTCTAAGTTATTTTTCGTTCAAATTACCTAGTGTCCTCATTCCGATACGAGTAAACAAATTCACAGCCAGAACTAACGCGATTTGAGATTTTTCAGGTTTTTTCCCTGTTCGATGTTGCTCTCTTTACAGATAATTGCTCTACATGACAGTTCTTTGAGTCTAGCTCTATATTGTTGTTTTTTTTTTGTTTTTTTTTTGTCTACCAATGTCTGCTTGGTGAAATAAAGATTATCATAAAAAATATGTAGTGCTACAAAAATAAATCAATGACCGATGTGAAATTTAACAAGCAGCAAAAACATGTTGTAAAATCAATGACAGTATAATGCACTATTCACACTACCCATTTTCCTTCTCATCTGCAGTGTCAACACACAAAGTGTTTCCATGTATATTCCTATATTTAGTACATTTGAATGTTATCTTATTGTACATGATCAAGTAACATCCAAACAACCACAACAACAATAATCTATGAAGCCATCATCATGGTGCAACTACTAAGAGAGCACCTGGGATGTCCTCGTATTACGTGGATGAAAACCATTCAGCAGGATCTGAAATCCAGCGACCTCAATATGGACGACGCAGTTGACTTGGCTCAGAACCGTCCACTCTGGAGATTGATGTCTACGTTTGGCGCTACGCACTCTTAGTGGTGCTTGCCAGAAATGATGATGATGATGACCTCAGAGCACGTAACAAAATAAGTTAACTGCCAAAACTAAGCTGATCAATCGTGACCACAATGTCTTAAAAGAAGACATCTCATTACCTTGATGAGTTCAAAGTCGGTGAGAGGTCGACCAAACTGCTTCCGCCTGATCACATGTTCAACTGTTTGTGCTGTAACACCATTACAACATTAACAGGAAATTACAATGATGTACTGTACATACGAATGATATCACATATTCAATGTGCAGCTTCTATTACTGTCATGTCATACATATGAACTGCTTTAAATTAACAAGTTCCCTGTCACTGTTATCCCGAGTGCCCTTACAAGGGAGGCCAAAGCTCTCCATGTAAACTGTGACACAATCCGACTAGGTCTTCCTCAGATGTCTCCTCTCTCTAGTTCCCTTGCCATACATCACTTGACATTCTATTACTCTGCCATATGGCAGACTGAGTATGGCGGACAGCTGTCCCTTGTAATAAACACGCCGTGTACGTCCGAGTAAAAATGACAAAATCCAGCAGAGTGCAGTGTCCTTGATGCCAAAATGAGTGAAGAACCGGTGCAGCAGAACATTGTGGTCCAAGCAGTCGAATGCTGTGCTGAGATTGAGCAACGCAAGCAGTGTCACTTGTTGTCGATCGATGCTGGCGTAGACGTCCGACATCACCTTAAGTAGTGCTGTCTCTGTGCTGTGATGACGTCTGTCGGCTGACTGCAGCTGCAGCATCAGACCATGTTCATCGAGGTAGCTGACGAGTTGCCTCGCTACCACTCTCTCCACCAGCTTCGACAAGAACGACATGATGTTAATATAAAAAACAGAAATAAGAGAGTTCGCCAACAATTACAGGGTGGTCCAAAAAAACCGCACAAAGTTAATGACACCATAATTTTGCGACCATACGTCATAGCGTCATGTGGTTTTCAGCAAAATGTTCCAAAAGAAATTTCTTACGTGACTACCTTGTGAAATGCAGTGGTCACAGTTTGACCATTGACAACAATGAATTCATACTGGGTAGTGCATGCATCAGCTCAGAAAATTACTGAAACCACAAAATCACTGAAAATCTGTTGCTTTGTCTTTATTTTAAAACTGTACTGGTAAGTCGACAAACTGAAATGATACATCAACAGCGAGTGGGCCGCTTGAGTCATGCAGTTACTGAACGTGCTGTTGGCAAATGGTGTCAATGTCTACCGCTTGCGTTTGTGCTGCAGGAGGACATTTTGAGCACATGCTAAAATGAAAATGATGTGATGTGACACGTGTGACTTTT
>Ga0209671_1004228_pt1 | contig 14153 bp, 11 predicted proteins | sample WorMetHERISLAND2_2_FD_187401 | JGI IMG/M metagenome (GOLD analysis project Ga0209671, IMG submission 187401) | Marine gutless worms symbiont microbial communities from Max Planck institute for Marine Microbiology, Germany - Olavius geniculatus... | ecosystem: Host-associated > Annelida >... | reverse complement strand
TGATGAAACGAAAACTAGTTTAGTTACTTGATTTCATTCGATTGTCATATAACCGCAGTTTAATGGAATATCCGAACTTTTGCTGCACAGAATTTAGTAACTGAATGAAATAAATTTACGCATGTGCGTTAATTTTTTTAACGTGCGTTAATTTTTTTAACACGCGTTAATTTATTAACGCGTTAATTAATGCGTCAACTGTGACAGCTCTATTAATCACTAATAGGAAGTCTTACGCGAATAGGAAGGCGACCTTGAATGACCTTGAAAGCCAAAATAGGGGGTTTTATGGATTTTTTGGTGATTTCGGGCTGCGACACAAGTTTAATCATTCACAAGGTGGCGCCACGGAACTATCGTTATGCGATCCAGATAGAGTATTTGGTATTTGTATATTAACTTAGAGTGAATACCCCAATTTTCAGCTAAACTACTGAACCAGAACTGCTATAGGCTTTTGTGTGTCTCGTATTAGCTGAAATTTCTTGTATCAAATGACTGACTACCTGTATGGCTATTGTGACTTGTGTTTAAGAAGACGGGTTAAATTACGGCTGGTGCACTGACAAGTAACAACTCTTGGCAAGTTGTTTACTCACATGCCCTTGTCACCGTGCAGTGTAATTTGGCATTGGCCAATGGGCAGCAATGCTCTGTGGCCCTGGTGGAAAGCAATGGCAGTTTGCCACTGGCGGTGAAGTGACGGTTGATTCAGTGTAGGCTCCTATTATCAGACAGTGTGTCTGTAGGTTGAGAAGATGCGTCGTGCGTTGGCACTGAAGCAATGGAGTGAAGTTACAGTGGGGTCGGTGGAAGAGTTTCAAGGCCAGGAGCGTCGTGTCATCATCATGTCTACAGTCCGCAGCACACACGCCCACCTGCCACTGGACTATAAGTTCAACCTCGGCTTTCTGCGCAACCCTAAGGTTGGTAGTTGTGGTTGATGTAGTACTAGTGGTAGCAGTAGTCAGATGCCCGCCTAAGAAAAACATGCAGCCTGTAGTCTGTTATACTTAATAGCTGAAAGTTGGTTTCTAACTAGATGTTTTACCATTTTTTATTAGTTATATAAATTTGTACAAATATAACCTACATTTATTGTTTTTGTTGCTGCTGCCATCGTCAGAATGACTGTTGCTGTGGCGAACAGTAAGCAGTCATAGATGTGTGGAAGTTGATATGATCCCTCGTCTCGGTTCGTCGACTTGTCTTGTTCCTTCTCTGATCCATTGGTCCATCTTGTTGCTTTCTCTGTCAATCACCTTGGCACGGTCCCAGTCTGTGACATGACTGGGGTTTCTTAAAAATTATAGTTTTAACTGATGAGTCTATTCTGCTGTTTTGTTTTCTTGCTGAAATTTATTTGACAGGCACTGATTTATATGATTTGTGATAAATAATGTGTTGATTGATGACTGCAGAGGTTCAACGTTGCTGTGACTCGTGCTAAGGCTTTGCTGATTGTCGTCGGAAATCCATTCGTACTAGCCCAAGATCCACACTGGAACAAGTTAGTCACCACTGTTGAATTTCATGTTTGAAGACGTATTTTTGTCTCTGCTACTGATTAAATTTTTTTCAATCGATTAATCTCCAGAAATTAATGGTTAACAGTTAAATGCTATAGCTTTTCATTGGAAACCTATCTCAGAGCTACGGAGCGTCACCCACCGTATGGGATCACACAGTGTTACCTGCCACCTGACACAGGTGAATGCACCCTGCCTTAACCCCAGCCAGATAGGCCGGTACTCAGTTTACCTACCCTGCGGGAATGTTAGGCTGAGTTGACCTAGGCACCTGGTTACATATAGGCAGTCACCCATCTAAGTACTAACCCGGTCTGGTGTAGAGTAACTTCAATGTTGAATAGATGAAATGCTATGCCACCAGCCCATTAGTTGAAATTAATTCGTTTGTTTTAATTAATTTTGTGGTCAGTCAGAAAGACCACAAAAACTGCAGAATTTACATTACAAATGTTCATTGTCAGTCATTTTGCACTGTTAAGAAGTCTAACATTTTAATCAAATTTTCTTCGATGGTAATACGATGGTAATTCGATGGTAAAATGTAAAGTCAGCCATCTTTGGTTTGTGTTGTCTGGAAGAGAGAGAGATGAACTGTTGACGTCTTCTTTTTTCTGTCTGGAGTGGACTGTAAACGTAGTAGTCTTGGATTCGAGATGGACCAATACCAATCTTTTGTTGATGTCTCATGTTGTACTCATTAATATATTGTGTTTTCTGTCCATATTCATTAATGTGAAACTGGGGATGTGGCGGTGATGGGAACAGGAGTGATAAGGATGTGGTGGGGATGAGTACAGTGTTCACGGGGATGGGCAAGGATGGGTTTGGTGTCTGTTTCCATGCAGACTTCTGCTTGTGTGGATAGCCACCAAACTGCCACATTGTGATAATGTAAGGACCATGCTTATACTGTAATAGTGATAGTAATATCCACGACAGTGTTTATTGTGCTGTCATCATGGCACTGCCACTGCAAATGTTTATTCGGTTCATTTGGCGAGAGCAGCACGAGCACCAGGCAGCTGCCAACCTGTGGACCAGGCCAATCGCCACCAACTGTATAGCATATCATTCACGTGTATGTAATGCATATGAATACATATGTTAGCCAGTGTTCACATGGACATGAGTACGAGTCCAGCGCTGTCCAGCCTACCTGTATACGAGCTCTGGCCAACACGAGTTTGCGTGTATTTCAATGGCAGCTGTTCACATACATACAAGCCAATTCACCTGCAAATTTCACTCGTATGAGGAGTTTCTGTGCAGGTCGTGTTTTTATCCAACCCGAAGTAAACTACCCGTAAATAACATTGATATAATTTATAAAAGCTGCGGCACATATTTGATGTCAGAACTGATGTCATTGTAAAATCGTTCATCATTAGAGGTGCGCGGTTGGTAAAATTATTAGCGATGTGATGGAATATAATGGCGAAGCATTTCCTCGATTCGATTTCATTCAGTATGGCCGACACGCATTAAGTTTTTGTACAAGTGATCGTGAACGCTCCGCTCGTATGAGTAAAGCTTCTGCGGGCCATAAACGGAAACCCGGACTCGTACTTGTACTCGTGCTCATGTCTATGTGAACGTAGCCTTGGTATGTGGGTTGTGTGCAGGCTGTTGGAGTACTGTAGGCAGAATGAAGCTTACACCGGCGTTGAGTTCAGCACAACAGATGAAGATAGAGACACGGATGACTTGCTTACTCGCTTGTCTGACTTGAAGCTTGATGGTGCGATCAATTGTCTGCTTCTTTTCTATTTTAGATGTAATATTGATTTTGATGCAGAAATTTTTTGAATGTTGCCTTTTGAATATTGCAATTGTTTTTTCCATGAGCTATACAAAAATGTGTTATGGGATGAAAAATTGGTGATCCTGTATGCAAGTTTTATTTCTTGGGCTGTGCAACCCCTGTAAAGGTGTAATGAAATCCGTTTGTAAGTTTTTGATTAATTGCTGACAAATAGATATGGTGGAGATAGTGTTTGAATGTCACTAACTTTGCAGGTTTAAACAACAGCAAATTTATTGTTTTTATATACAACGTAATTCATGATTATTATATCAGCCTTTTTGAATGACTGATACAAATATTTTAGTTATCAATCTCTCTTTTTAAAAGTTCAATGGATTAAAAAGTTTAGTCATTAATTTAGCAATTTGTTGTTGAAATTTGCCATGCTGTTGAGGGTCTGAATTTTTGCCGCCAAAATCACAACATTTTATACAATTTATTCGCACTGTTTGCTTTTAGTATGTGTCAGTTATCTTTTTCCTGGCATCACTATATTGATCTTTTGTTTTTTTATATATTATACATTTTATGTTAGTGTAATTCTTGTGGATTTCTTTGTAAATTGCTATTAACTTTAAACGTACTGTTCTAACTAACTTCAGTCAAACTTTTGTGCTGTCTTTTTTTCAGATAAACTCCACTGACTGATATCCCATTTACATGATGAAGCAAACGTATTTAATATACACATGCACGATATGTGCTCTAGGGCTTCATGTTTGCTTCATCGTGTAAATGGGGTATAACTGATTTGTTAAGTCAATGATTGATCCATCAAGATGTTGTCCATTTGTGCAGAGAGTACGCTGGATGTTGGAGATATGACAGTGGGAGAGATAACCTCACAGCTTGAGCCCGAGTGGCCAGTCAAGCAGTAACATTGTGACAATTATTTTTATTACGTTTTACTTGGGAGTAATTTTTTTCCGCATCAGAGCATAATTCGACTGACAGAATAATTTTACGAGTCTGTTGATTGTTTGTGATTTGCTGAAGTTTATTTCACATGAAAACTGTCATGTTTTGTCGGCCAGCATTCAGGGCTTTGAAAAGGCAATATGCTTGTCAAGAAATTAACGAGCATGAAGCATAGCATCAAATTTGCTGTTATTTATCCACAGGGCCGGCCTTAGCCAGTCAGCGACCTGGTTCCAACTGAGCACCCCTCCCCTTTTTCCTTTTTGCTTCTTTTCTCTCCACCTTTTCTTTCTTCGCCATACCTAGCCCTTGTTTTCCCTTTTACCTCCACCATCCATGGCAGGGGGTCTGGACTTTGCGGGAGCGTTGTGAAAGCTCCTTCGATGATGATGAATTCAATGGGATTTGTAGCTGTGCTGTCAGGCTGTTCAGTATAACGTTGACGTTCATGTTGCTGTTTTATCATGCATAATAATTACTGTAATTATCCTACATTACTGTAATAATTACTGTAATTATCCTACACTGTGTCTTCAAAAACCACCCCTTTTATATTTGTGATAACTTCGTCAGATGTCACACAGTTTTGCTGTATTCTGTGGGCCTGAGAAATAGGCCGGATTTAAATGCACTTTAAAGTACAAATTACCAGTGAATATAATGACACTTAAATACTAAACTCAGTAGACTTTGTCAATAATGTATGCATCTGCCTATGAAATTAATCTGAATTTTGTTAACACAGCCAACATGTAACAACAACAATGTTAGGCCTATGTCACGCTTCACAACTCTTTTTCGATAGGAGTCTGGCTTTTAGAAGCAAAAGACTGCTGATACTCAATTTAAGGAGGATGAAGTCTATGTTCAGGCAAAAAAATTCTACTGCTTATTCTGCAAACCAATTTCACTTTAATTAGGTACAAATATTCGGATATTAATTTTAAATTTAAAAGAATAACACTGCGTCATGTAATTTCCGTTAGGCCAACGTCGAGTGTGAAATGAAGGGGGTCAGCAAAGTATGACAGTAAGTGACAGATGGGGGGAAGGGGTTAAAATCAGCCAAAACGTGACAACTATTGAGTGACGAGTGTGTCCATGGCTTATGTGAATTTTTGCCAAACTGGACGCAAGTTACATCCACTTCTCCCTGTAAACGCCCCTAAGCTGAAACTTTATGGGACGTTGCAACCCTTCCACTAACTCCTAAGTGGTAGGTGCCTGTCTAGCGGCGTCGTGGGTTAAAAAAAGTAGGCGAAGCAGGAAGTTTCAATTTTTCGACAGTCACTACAAATTTCCGACAGAGAAGATTGCGTAAAATTTCATTTTTGCCTCTAAAATGTCCCCAATAATGAGGGTTATAGTCCCATATTGTGCATTTTTGGACCAAAATTTTCTGACAAGGACAATTTTAGTCAGCCCAGAATTTAAGGGGAGGGGACCCCTGCCTACACTCCCCCGGCCACGGCGCCACTGCCCCTGGTCAGCAAGTCTAAGAAGGTGGAGTTGTTTGGACATAATATTATGATTCTTCGATCCTGTCGACGGGGCGCTGTTTACACTGGCCGTGATTACTGTGGGTCTCGTTGTTGTTACCGGCAGCGGCGTGTCGGTCCACACGCACGACCGGACGACCCTCGTAACCACTCAGACTGTCCCTCTCCCCCGCAAACAACGACGTTCGATGACTCGCCTCCGCCTCGCCCGGCAGAGTCCGCAGTTCCACCGTGCCGGATCCGAGTCCGGGGGACTGCGGGGGATCGATCTGGGCCGGGGTCGCGACGACGCAGTTCACCCCGCGGACGCTGCAGCGACGAGGGACGGACGCCGCCTCCGGGGCTCCTCCCCCCTGGGCGGTGGTCGCCCCCCGCGGACGATTGGTCCGGCGCGGCCCGACGAAACTGAGCAGGACGGGCAGAAAGACGACGGAGTGCAGGACTCCCAGCACGAAGACGAGGATCATGGTCTTGTAGAACGACACGAAGACGTACGAGTTGCCCAGACACATCACCAGCGTCGACAGCAGCGACGCCGCAGCACCGTTAAGTATCGGCAACGCTACCTGCAGTCAAACATCAGTGTGGTATAGGCTATAGCTCTTCATGGAAAAAACCAATCTTAGTGCTACTCAGCGTCACCTGCCACATGGGATCACCTGCCACCCGGCCGACACAGGTGAACGCACTTTGCCATAACCACTGGCTGCCGCAGACATTACCCACTTCATTTGATAGCGACTCAACCGGGAGTCGAACCAACGACCTCACGATCGCAAGTCTAACGTCCTAACCTTTATGCAGTACCAAGCCACCCAATCATTCAATAGTTATACAAACACCAAAGTATTTTGGTAAAAAGCGGAATGGCTTTTTGTTTCTTTTCGCCGAGCGGTAGCAGCAATTTGCATTTGAGTGTTTTGGCTGGGGGTTTGATTCGACCCCCAAATCTCGCGCCTTACCATGGAAGTCAGGGACCCCCATCTTAACACAATGTGGATACACCGTGTAACTGCCAAATGACATCACAATCCATCGAACTGTTCAAGTAGAAGGCACGAATGTGACTGAGAGATAGGTGACATATAGCTACACAGACCACGCTACAGAGAAATCTGGAACCAGATTCATCCCCACATCAGGATATCTGCTCCGGCTTTTCGCAAAGTCTCAAGACTCAACAGTTTCTGAAACTGATTTGTAATGCACTATCGGTCTATCTGTTATGACGGTGGATATGTCAGTAAACATTTATGACTATAATTTAGTTTAATAATTGTTATTCATTGTGATCATTGGTGTCGTGGTGGGAAGGGGCGGGGGACAGTTGCCCCGGGTTCCTCCTAATTTATTCTGGGCTGTCGGAAAATTTAGGAAAATCTTCTTTTTGAAAAACTTTGTCCAAAAATGTGAAAGTTGCGAGACTGAAATTTTCGGGCAAAATTATGATTGTAAGCACCGAGACCTCTGTCGAAAATTTGCAACTGTCTGCCGGAAATTGCAACTTGCTGTCCCGGCTATTTTTTTAACCCACGACGTCGCTGATTCTGACCTTCTCCAGTGCGGCGGCGACGCGGTCGTTGCGGTTTCTGCCGGTGGCGGTCATGAAGGCGTGGCTCATGCTCACAGTGAAGCTCACGCAGATACCGACACCGATGATGATCTGAATGGTCGTTATAGCACTGAGCGTGACGCCCCAGAACTGCATCAGTCCCGTTATGCCGACCACCACGCTCACCATCGACACCGTCACGCAGGCGACCGGGATAGGGTGCGGAATGAACACCAGCGCCACGAACAACATTCCTGTGCACGATGCATAGTATTGTAGGAAACTGGACCCGGTACGAATTCAAAGGGCAATTTAAAAGGGCAATTTACGGTCTGTTAACTAACGATTTACAAAACCGGAACAAGAGAAATTTAGGAAAGAAAAATTTGTACGATAAAAATAACCTGATAAAATGGAACAATTTTAGTAAATTTAGAAGAAAAATGGCCAAAAAGGAAATGAAATAATTTAGATAAATGATATTAACCCGGGATCCCTCAGTACAAAACACAGCACGTTACTGGTTGGGGAGGGGATATCCGGGTATGGCCCGCTTGCAGTGGCCAGTGAAGTCCCAGTTCTCTTTAAAGTAGCATTTTGTAAACAAAAAACGTCGAAATATTCAAGCAGAAATTCTGCATATGACTGCCAACAAAAAACGTTCGTTTTCAGGGAGGCTTTGCCTCTGACCCCCTGGGCACTGACGAGACACTTTGCCCTGGACCAGCTTGGGATAAGCCCACAGACATCCGTTATGGGCTTGCACTACCGCGCTCGCTATGACGCCTTTTCCAGCTTCGGGATCAGCCAGTGAAGCACGTTAAAACAAATGATCAAATGCCCGGTGTGATTTGCTGAATTAGCACACAGTAGATTAGCTTATTACGGTAGACTACCTGACAAACATTTTGCCCTATCTCAGCTTGCTGGAGGCCTAAACTGTGTCAGTAGTTTTTTTTGGTTAGTTAACTTACTGTTTCAGCCAACAACGCCTGGAGTAGGCCCCTAAACAGTAGCGAGAATTAAAGATGTCGGCGCCGACTGCCGACATGATAATGCTGCCGTCCGTCTATTTGCCGAGCGTGTGATGAAACTGGTAACGTTATCAAATAGCAAAAGTTAACTGTTTCCTCCACTCAAACGAAACCTCTGACGACGAGCATTCATGAAATGTGCGATAAGGTGTGATTACTACAACATTTGTGGGTAAGTAACCATGTTATTTCGTCCAAAAGTCTAGTTCACACAAACCAATTATAGTGACGCCAACTGGCAAGAGAGTATCCTTTTTGACGGAGAGATAGCGTTCGTAGTAGATGAATTCCGGGCAGTAGGGAATCACTGACGGTTCTGAGCCAGTCGCCAGCTCACGTACTCCTAACATAAGCCCCTCCTCCGCGCTGGCCTCCGTGTCCGCTCTCCGGCCAATCACGTAGAAACGGGAAGCGGAGACCGAGCCGTGATTGGCGGACGACAGCAGCACGTCGTTACGGTACTGCGGCTGTTCTGCGAAGAACGAGCCGTCAATCAACGGTCGAAGCCACGCCTCTTTGTCTCTCGGAATCTCACCTGTCTCGTTCAGTTTTTTATTCCAGTATTCCAGATAGGTTTTCTGAAACCAATCACAGGCAAGCAAAGATCTCAGTTCGCTGCCGACATAAAACGCGCCTATCCTCTTACTTAGGTATATCCAACAGTTTTAATTATTTTGAATTTCAACTGAAAGTCTGCTTTTAGACTAACGCCACGCACGCAGTGTGTGGCGAGGTATGTGTCGTTTTCTTGAGGTTTTTTGACGTCTGGCCTGTCGTTTTGAGATGAAAATTGACACAGCGGCTGTTCCTTCGGAGTGGAACGATCACACCAATTTCAGTCTTCCTGAGTTGTTTTTGGTGGAGTCTTTGGTTACTGGTACGGTGTGTCATCTGTCGTCTGTCTGTTTGTCGTCGTTGTCTCTCTGTAACGCATGCATTGTGACTAAACCGTACGTCGTAGAGGCTGGCGATGGTACCGTTGGATAGGGTGATAGGAGTTCCTATAGGTTCGTTTGGCTGAAATTTTGTATGCAAAGTTGCTGCCTGCAGCCAATCACCCGCGTGCACCGAATTACCGTATCATATCCTAGCGTTACTTGTAGTGTTCGATATAGCAGCGTCACCGTAGCGTATATAGGACTGTACTCACTTTGGAAAATTGCTTTCTTTCCGCTAACGGAAGTCGGACGCTGGTTTTTTATCGGACGTAGGCGGTAGGTCGGCCCACCCTAGCGATAGCTGGGCTTGTTGTTTCGTTTTCGCGTTACGAGCCCGAATAGAACAGATGGGTAAACAAACAGACAGATGAGCGAAAGCGGCCTATATTTAGGTCGGTATAAAAAGTTAATAAGTTTACTTTGTTATGTGCATCTCATGCAGCAGTATAGGTAGATCTATTATAACGTATGACACGTAGGCCTACAGTAGGCTATGTGCAATAGTTTACCATTATAAAATTTTAAAAACAAATGCAAAAAGCAAAATCTCTGCTCGTTTTTATTCCCCAAATGGCAGCAGCAGTTTGCAATTGCATGTTTTGTCTGGGGTTGACTCCGAATCTCTCCTTCTTCTGTGGGTCAGGAACCCCCATCTAACACAATGTCAGTGGACCTCACAGGTGTACCTGCCGAATGACATCAAAATCCGTTAAACTGTTTAAGCAGGGTGCGCAGACAGGAAGTCAGACAGACCACGCTACGGAGAAATTTGCATGAACTAGGCGGATTCCGCCTGAAAAAATGAAACAGGTAATTACCATCCACGATATTTTGGTGGCGTTGACAAAGGATGGCGAGGCAACGACCCTGTCCAAAAACGAGATAATTTGACGCTGCACGACCTTCTTGTGATACGGCAGAGGCTTGTCAATAGCCAGCATCATTGTCAGACCGGTGCTCCAAAAGTACTCTTTGTCCAACTGACTCACACACGCATACATACGTTAAGGCGCGTACCGAGCGACGTAACTGAGCTGAACTGAGTTCAACTGACATGGTTTGGTTTTTGACAAACTGGCCAATGGGCAAGCAGTAATGCACATGAGTAAGCATGGTCTAACGGCGTCGGTGGCCTACGTGGCTACGCTCACGTACGCGTCAATCAATGACCAGTGGGCTCGCCCTGCTTGCCCATTGGCCAGTTCGTCAAAAACCGTGTCAGTTCAGTTCAGTTAAGGAACGTCGCTCTGTACGCGCCTTCAGTCTATGCAGGCAGTATCAGATTTGTGGTCTGCGGTATACTTTTTATCGCGATAAAACTCTGAAACGCCAATTGGCCTTATGGAAAGTTTAAGCCATTTTCTGGGCTCATTAATGCCCACAACGTGTGTGCTTAATGAAGAGATACTTCGACCGGCTTGACTAATGTTCGACGCGCGCTCGTCAAGTTTGGGCCACGTATTTTTACGACCTACGCTGTCCTATTTTTCACCACAGTATCTGCGCAGTGTTACAACCGCCGGTAATCTCATTCCAGTGATGGCAGTGAAACGCGACGGTTGAAACGCGTCTTACTTCTGTATATCTCACGGACGTCACACGCAGAAAATAGCGCCGATCACAGTCATGAAGTTAATACCCCGTTTACACAATCAAGCAATCATCAAGCAGACATCGAGTAGACATCGAGCAAATTTATATGAAGCATGCATAAAGCATAGCATACACGAAGCAAACATCAAGCAAACATAGAGCAAACATTGATCAATTAGAGCACACGTCGTGCACGTGTATTTTAAATGCATTTGCTGGATGTTTGCTCGCTGATTGCTCGATGTTTGCTTGATCGTGTAAACGGGGTATAATATATGCTGCTTACACGACGAAGTTGGCTCGAGCTGGTTCAACGAACCAGCTTGTCGAGCACTCGTCAAGCCAGTTCAAGTCCATAGATTGCAATGGCATAGCTCATCGAGCATTTGTAAGGCTCTTATCAAGCACACATCGGGCTGCTTTGATGAGTGCTTAATGTGTGCTTGATGAATGCTTGTCGAAGCAGCTTGATGACTGCTTGTAATATCAACAAGAAGCCCCGCTGTCGCTAGAGAAGACGCGCTACAGCCTATAGCAGTTCCTGTTGCAGTGCTAACTTTAAAGGTCATCCAAGGTCGATGATTTCGATTTCATCTGAAAGGGCGTATGAGATTTCCTATTAGTGATTAACAGCAACCTAGGCTCTATCTCGCAACGTTTCCCAGATACGACGTACCGTTTAACCACAACAGCGGTACTGACGTTTAAGGTCATCCAAAATCAATATTTTGCATCAAAAATTATAAAAGGCAATATGTGACTTTCTAAAGGATGATCAGTAGTAATGTAGGCCCTATTTCTCACCGTTTAGCCACAATACATCCGTTACTCACCGACAGACGACAATCGTTCTAAGGATGGCTTTACAGCATGGCTGTATCGCGTCAAAATGTTTGATACTGTAAGCATCGAGCGCTCATCAAGCCAGCTCGATGAGCTCTCGATGAGCTGACTACTCGTACAATCCAGCAAGTGATGAAACCTAGAATCCCTGCGACTGACCCGGAGATGTTTGGTGTAGTAAGACTCTGCCGGAATGACGGACTCTAGCTGGAAGCTCTCACGTAGCCGCGAGACACCCCATGATGACAGAACGATGTAGAGAACAAACAACACGACCACGACCAGCTTGCCGAGCCACTGCAGCAGTGCCAGTGGGTACGTCTGCTGGATGAACACCGTCAGTGCTTCCACCATGGACCGTGTGGCGGCCACCGACTTGCGCCGGTAGCGCGCCGGAGTGTCGGAGCTGGGACTCGACGGACCAGTGATTCCACCCAGCTCCAACGACGAACTGCTGCGACAATGCATGCAACATAATATCACTTTATTGTAGTATTTTTTTATATTTTCCTCCCGTTTGTTTGATTTTGTCGTGCATTGTAAGCATGATACGCCGGTACTTGATTAATCTACCTGGGAGTGATGTAGTCTGAGTTGATCTTGGTGTTGCCTATTAAGGGACGTGCAAAGCAACAGAACAGGACTGGACTGAACCGCAGCGCGCGGCTTTCATTTTAGTTTATTTCATATCTGTCGCTTTAAACTCATCTTCATAATGCCCAATCTACAGCAGTGAAACCGATAGTGCATTACAGCGTCTAAATTACCCACGAGAACAAATAACTTCGCGAAAAACCGGAACAGAATGAAAACTCTTGGCGGGAGGAGAAATCTGGTTCCAATATACAATTAATGTCAGTAAAAAAACTAAAAAAAACTTTAGGCCTAGTTTGTAAAAAAGTATGTAAAAATAATTTTGTAACTTTAAAAAATTTGTATACAATAATCATAAATCATCGACATTTGTACAGGTCAAAGAGATCAGAATCCAATCATTAGTTTAGAACGATATTCTGCAATGTCACAAACGCATTTTTGTTAAAAAAAACCTTTACAATTCACAAGCGTTCAAACAGCAGTCAGACCTTCGTCGACAGGTCGAGGTGACAAGACGACTATGGAGTATGATACAACCGCAGAAGAACGTGAGTTGATTTACGTAGCACAGAAATACACCGACACCTAGCGAACACACAGTCTACTATAGTTTAATAAAAAAAATCGCAACAACAAACATTACATTATGCGGCCGTCCGCCTGACCTTTTGAACTGAAAAAGTGGCACAACGGTTAACTTTACCGTAAAAAGCCTTCGCACCAATGTCAGTTTTTATGTACGTTTTTCAAGCTTGAGAAGACCATGCGTAACAGACAGATAAGGGGACGGACGGATTTACGAGCAGTAACCATAATGCGGCCTATTAGAACGGATGAATTACAAACAAAAATCATCGAAAATGTCGCCTAAGAATGCCGATATGCGTGCCAGAATAATGTCGTCAGAATCGGTCCACAACCTTTTGAATAACTTCGCAGACGCACTTGCATGCATAACACGGCTACACAAACCTGGTTTTTGCCAACAGATTTTTCAATTAAAAAGGTAACAAGTTTTAGGGCTTTTTTAGGTTTGTACTTTTGTATGTTTTTTTTCTGTTTTTGGGTTCCGGAGGAAGTATGGTTGCAACTTGCCGACAAAGAAGAGGGAAGTCCGTGCGACTCACTGCAGGAGTATCGGAACCAACTTCTCGCAACCACACCAACCCGGAGTCAGAGCTGTACTGCCACTCAACGCGTCCATGGCACGGGTGGCGGTTAGTGGAACGACCTCTGGCAACAGAGGTCAGCTGCGAGATAAGTGGATTGGGGCAACCCAGTCCGTCGAATAAGCAGCCGCGGACCAATAGCAGGGAGAAACCATCAGGTCGACCTGGAAGAGCGTCAACTGAAAAAGGAAGACCGTACGACTAGCATCAGCGGGAGTATCAGTACCAATCTCATAGCAAACGTTAAGGCAACTCGAGCAGCCAGCGCCAGACTGACACATGACTGTGGAAGACGGGATCTTTCCCAGCAACCGAAGTGGCCCTTACAGGCTGTAAAAACGGCCACCCAAACACTATTCGAGGAAGGAAGACCGTACAACTACAGCAGGGCCAGTTCCAACAGTAGAAGACATGAAAAAGGCACTCGAATCCATAAAGAGCGGAAAAGCAGCATGGCCAGATGGCATACCAATCAAGTTACTCAAGTTGGGAGAGGATTCTGTGGTTAAGACAATGCATTGGATTATTGTGTGCGTTGGTGCCACTCTACAAAAAAGGGGACCCTTCAGTATGCGCAAACTATCGAACGATATCTTTGATACATGTATCTCATGCAAGCAAGATACTACTGAAGGTCATCCTCGGAAGGATCACACCCAAAACTGAACTCGAGG
>Ga0209671_1004227_pt1 | contig 14155 bp, 9 predicted proteins | sample WorMetHERISLAND2_2_FD_187401 | JGI IMG/M metagenome (GOLD analysis project Ga0209671, IMG submission 187401) | Marine gutless worms symbiont microbial communities from Max Planck institute for Marine Microbiology, Germany - Olavius geniculatus... | ecosystem: Host-associated > Annelida >... | reverse complement strand
ATACTGATGGAACTTTTTAAGACAAACTTTAAAAGGGAAGCACTAAACACTTACTAAAAAGATTTAAGAAACTGGAAGCACCAGTCAAAAAACTGAAACGCATTTGCATCTGGATAGAACGTGAAAACCGTAAATGAACAAGTAGGCTCACTAAGACCAAAAGACCAGAAATGAATATATCGTTTAACATGCCGCATATCTAACAAGATGGTTCTAACGTAGTGCAGTAGGGGCCTATCACGCAGATCATTTACCATGATTTTGGCGAGAAGTGATTTGTTGACCATGCCAACATGCTTGTTGCCTGTTATTGTCAGTTTTTCTTACATTCGTCTTTACCAAGGTACCCGGTAGTGTAGGAATGCAGTTAAGGTGTGGTGGTATATTTAGTAACCACTGTAATTGTGAATAATATTTTCCAAACATTGTGCAAATAAAAAATTGAAAATTGATTAAAATTTGTCAAAGATGTGGAAATGACAAAGTTTGATGTTTTTTTGGAACACAGTGTACGTAGGTTATCTTCAACTTTTTCTAGGATAACGTAGCAGTATGATAGATGCAACATTTATAAAATCATTAACTCGCTCTGATAGTAATTCCGCTTTTTGAGACTTTGAATGTCTGTCTCAGGCCACTAAGGTCAGTGTAGGAACAAAATAACATTTTTTACGCGTGCAGCCTATGTGACCGCGCGTCTTATCTTTAACACATGTTGTGCCTGAGGTAGCAGAGTAATGTTTCTCAACCATATTTCTGCAGATGTTTGAACGATGAGCACAGATTATGTCTTGCTGGTTGAGTTTCAAGTTCTGTCGTCGTGCACTGTTGATGATTATGATGTTTGCGTAGATAACGACAGTGCTGCCGGAGCGCACCTGGTGTCGTGGGACCAAAGTGGCAGTTCCAACCAGTGCTTTGATGTTCAGTTTGTGGATGTGGCCCAAACACAGCCTCAACCTTATCCTCAGCCTCAACCTTATCCTCAGCCTCAACCTTATCCTCAGCCTTACCCTTATCTCCAACCTCCAGCCCAGCCTGCAGCTGAGCGTCAGTCTCCACGCCCACGTCCACGTCAACCACCACATCAGCAACCAGCTGCAGCATCACCAGCGTCACGGTACAACATTTACATTCTGTGTTAGGCCTGTAACTAACCATGGACGTACATATCCACGCCCAAGGCATCACTGTTGTAACCTTGAATGACGTTTCAAGATTATTCCCACCTTTGTTTAGGTAAAAGTTAAAAGGGCATTGGGAGGGTGCTCATTTTCCTTTCTATGGCCATTGAGCCCGTAGGTGGATAGACCACTGATTCTGTGACGCATGGCCAGTGCAACGCCAGACCTACGGTTACCTTCCCAGCCGCGGGGCATCACCGCCCTTTGGCCGGCACCAAATTATACTGCTTGGTGAACAGTATTGATTAAGTTAGGTCTATTGAAGAATTTCTACGTCCATTATAACACCTATGCCAATGCCAGTTATGGCTTTAGGAATTTGGCCACATTTTGCCATCTGAAGTTTGTGCATGGGTTTCACTAATGAACTAGAGCCAACTTTTCTCGGTAATGTCAGTTCTACTTGCTAACTGATTTACTACAAATATCTACCAGTTTGTCTTAGTTGTATTCCTGACAGGCAAACCATCAAAAGGGCATCTATGGGCATTTTGCAAACCAAAAATTTAACGTTTTTATGCGCGAAAGCAGCTACTGCTTTCAGCGTGTCTTAGCCATCGCAATTCTGTCTGTCTGTCTGTCTGTCTGTCTGTCACACAGGTGGATCAGTCAAAAATGGTGCAAGCTAGGATCACCAATTTTCACCGTTGGCTGCCTGGAAGACTCTAGTTTCAGGAACCGCAAAGTTTTTCCATAAATTTGAAGGGGGTCACCTCGAACTAAAGCACTAAATGAGAGGGAGGTGGACAAAATTTGCGATTTTTGGCCAATAAGTCACTGTATCTCAGTAACAGTGCGAGATATGGCCTAAGTTACTATTAATCACTAATAGGAAGTCATACACTGGCTCTCGATTGGCGCCGAATTCAATGACCGTGAATGACCTTGAACGCCAAATAGGAGGTTTTATGGATTTTTTGGCGATTTCGGACTGCAACACAAGTCTATATCATTCACAAGGTGGCGCCACGCTACTATCGTTATGCGATCCAGATAGAGATAGATAGAGCATCAGCTTAAATTTTTTGTTTTCTGTTGTTGATGAAGCCACACCATGTGGCAAAGTTTCGGCCACACCTCTGTTGTACTGGGAAAAATGAAAGAAAGAAAAACAGAGCAAAATAGAATGCTAGCTTTAATCTGCATCACTAATGGTGCAAAGCGATTATAATTATTCTGCTCATTAAAAGCAAAGTTTAATCTGTCATGTTGAATGCGTGCCACATGGGCCTAAATCGTTTCACCATTCTCTCCTAGCATGGGTGCCCGCAGACGACTGGTGTAAGCGGAAGCTGTGACATATGGATTTGCATCCCATGCTAAAATTTATATGTGGGCATGTGCAGCTTCTCCCTTACCTTAATTACTTTACCTTACTTCCGGGGTGGGCAGGCTGTTATGCCTGCCCAGCGCTGATGTCGTATCAGTTTGGTTGAATGCGCATCCTCGAATGTAACCATAAGGTTACAAGAAACGGCTATGAAGCTGTGGACGGCTGTGAAGCCGTAGATAAATGGCTGTAAAGCCGTAAGTGGCTATAAAGCTAAAATCAGCAAAGCTAAAATCAGCACGAAAACCAAAAATTAACCAGTGCTTGAGCACTGGTAATGTATTTGCTCTAACAATTTTTAGTCAGCTGTTTGTTGGCTTCTACACTATGGATTTTAGAAATCTTTCAGGTCATCAGAGCACTAAGCCTCATCACTACGTCAAGGTGGCTGACCACTGTGGGGCAGCCTCTCCCGTAGATACTGAAAACGTTTTGCAGTGGACAGTTCCGCACATGGATGACATCAACTTCCGGGTCTGTTGTTTATTTCCATGAACGTGATTGTGGCTGCAGACGCTATTTCTACATTGCAAGTGACATGCATACCAAAGTCTTGGACATCGCTGGTGGGTCGTCTCTGCCTGAAGCCAAAGTGATCGTCTGGCCTAAGAAAGCTGGCATTGACCGTCGCAATCAGCTGTGGTACTTTGACGAGAATGGCATCATTCGATCAGCACTGAACGATTTCGCTCTCACAGCTAAACGTTAGTTAATGAAGCTGCTTTTTTTTGCATATTACTTGCACAGGCTCTGCCTTTATAGTCAGTGGTAAAAGGATAATGGTAATCTCACCTTTATATCTTGGAAGTGTTTTGATCGCTTTTTTTTGCTTGGTGGCTTTAGATCTTCGGCTTTGCTACAAGTTCGATATTGAAACTTGTGGCACTGCCGTAGCCAGAAATGTGAATTGGGGGGCTTGGCTCTTTTCCTTTTTTCTTTTCTTTTTCTTATGCTTCCTGCTCATCTTTGCCTTTTTCCCCTTTCTTACCGAACCTTCCTTTTCCCTTTTTCACTTTTTTCTTTACCTTCCTGTTCTTAGGGTGGGTTTCTGGATCTTAATTGTCCGGTCAAGTTAGCGTTAACTGACAGATTTGCATAACTTGCGTTTCCCGTTGCACTAACCAACGGTCAAAATGGTCAAAAATGTAACTGGTCAAAATCGGCCAGTTAGCTAACCGTTGATTGGTGTCATCGTATTCAATGCAACTTTTGTACCATTTTGCAAGCAGTTAATTGAAGAATGTGATATTATAGAACGATTTTACCGTATGGCAATGTCTTTAAAATGCACGAGGAGACGTTTGCTGCTACAAATTTTACTACAAAATCCATTCATGAATGGACAAAATGGCTGTCCGCAATTGCTTGGCTGGCTCGCTTGCTCTCATTAATATTCATGACGCCCGTCTGCGTTAGGCGGAAATGATTAGCACTGTGTGCATCGTTGCTAAGCATTAAGCAACTATAGTTTACCATCCAGTTAGCTAACGGCCAGTCAAGGTTTTGTTCAGAAACGTGCACAAACTTAACTAGCGAGTTACAATTAACAGATGGTTCACTAACTAATCAGTTAACTAAAAGATCCAGAAATTGGCCGTTAGAAATAGAACTCTTACAATTCAGCTACGAGGACTGGGGAGTGCTGTAAGCTTCCCTAACGGGGTATTTGGCAGCACCCCAGCTGAAATCGAATTCGATGCATTGTAGCTTTAAAATATGAAATCTGGTGGCAACACTTTTAATTATTTTTCTGAGAATTAACTAACCAAATTGGCACATTTAGTGCAGTTTACACGTGTGCTTATGTCTTGTCTGGATGATTAGGGGCTGTTCCCTCTGGGCCTCTTTTGGCTACGCCACTGATTTATGATGTAGGACTGCTGTTATTCTGTGCACAGATCCTGGTGAACAAATTCGCATGATGCCGTTCAAAAACCAACCACCCCAACACTGGCGCTTGGTCAGCAATCGCATCATGAAAAATGGTCAGGAGTGTCTCGACATCTCTCAAGCGAACAAGTCCGATGGCGCCGAAGTGATTTCGTACCAGTACAGCGGCGCTGTCAACCAGCACTGGCATCTGGAATACACTAGTGAAGATGACGTGGAATGCATTGTGTCGTAATGATCAAACACTGGATGTCGCGATCGAAAAGTCTTAGTGGCATCGAAGTTGAACAAACGTTTAATATCTTTTTGTCAACTATACACAGCATGTTTTGTATGTAAATATAGCTCTACATTAAGACTTAATGGGGAACAATGAAGTGACTGTTGCTAGTGGAAGCAATTAGAAGTACTTTCACATACTTGCTTGTGTTTAACGTTAATTACATGATAAAATTTTGAACTTCATTTATGATACTAATGTGGACATTTTGATGACGTCGTGATTGCATACTGGCATAAGCAAATTTTCAATGTGTCCACCTTGATGCTGGATGACGCATCGAAGCCGGTGACGCCACTGACCAATGGTGCAATCAACCATACGCTGTGGCACTTTGCCCCACTTAGTGACAATGGCTTTCTTTAGCTGGTTGACTGTCGTGAATCGTCAACATTGATAAGCCATCTGTTGAAGGGCATCCCGAACAGCATAATCAACTAGATTTAAGTCTGGATTGTTTGGGAGCCACATGCCACATGTTGATAAGCAAATTTTGAAGGTTAATGTTACATATTACATATTTTCAGGAAAATTGAGCCAAAATTTTAACTGTTATAGCTAATGATGTTTTGATTCACATTAGCGGAATGCTGTTGTTTTATGGTTCATAATTATATTAAAGAATAATTAGGCTCACATGATAAGAAAGAAAATAAAAGTAGTAAGCAAAGATTAAATGCATAAGACATTTGAGAATACGTGTTATGATTTTTGGTGACAAATGTTTGACCAGCTGTACAGGGTGGGCCAAAAAATGGCACCATTTATTGTACGCCTCATAACTTCACCAAATATTAACTGATTTTTGAAATTCTTTCACTGTCAGAATTAGGAGACAATTTGTAATGAAACTGTCACTACAGATCCCACCACACCTTAAGTGTGTCGCTACACTACTTCATGAAATGTCAGATGACGCTCTCAAGCCGACAACGCCACTGACTGGTTGCGTGATCAACGTTGATCGAGCCTGGCATGTGGCTCCCAAACAATCCAGACTTAAATCTAGTTGATTATGCTGTTCGGGATGCCCTTCAACACATGGCTTATCAATGTTGACGATTCACGACAGTCAACCAGCTAAAGAAAGCCATTGTCACTGAGTGGGGCAAAGTGCCGCAGCGTATGGTTAATTGCACCATTGGTCAGTGGCGTCACCGGCTTCGATGCGTTATCCAGCATCAAGGTGGACACATTGAAAATTTGATGCGAAAACTGTGAAGATGTGATTTTTAGACAATAATTGAGAGAACAAGTGCGTTGATTCTGTTGTTAATTTTTTAAAATGTGTTGTTACAAAGGTTGTCTTGTTTTTAATTGTTATTCTTCAGACACTTGACATTTTACAAGGTAGTGTATTGACACACTTAGGGTGTGGTGGGATCTGTAGTGAGAGTTTTATTGCAAATTGTCTCCTGATTCTTACGGTGAAAGAATTTTAAAAATCGGTTAATATTTGGTAAAGTTATGAGGTATACAAAAATGGTGCCATTTTGGCCCACCCTGTATAGTTAATTGTGCTTCTACACTGTCATGCATAAAAAAACACAATTTTTTTTGCCATAACTTGAAGAAGGGTTATCCAATTTTAATAATTTTTGGTACAGATATTCATGACACAACTGGCCATCAAATGGCAGTTCTGTTTCCCACTTCACCCTACATTTGCTGTTGCACTACCTGGGGAAAACAAAACAAGCAAAATATTACATTTTTATTCAATGGAATATCATTGGATTAAAATAATGCACATTTAACATATTTTCCCCCAAATTTCTAGCACTTTGGTTGAAAGTTTATCAAATTGTTTAGTTGTGCAACTGCAGACAGTAAATATTCGCAATGTCGGCCATTTGTGCAAACAGGCAGGGAGATGCATTCTCCATTCGTTCATAGCAGTGTTGATAATGTTCTGCTTCATACTTCAACCAGTCGCTTTTTGAGTTCATTGATATTTCTAAACAGCGTCCCATAAACTTGCTGCTGCATAACACTGCAAATACTGTCGAATGGACTGTGATCAGAGCTGTTACGTATCTGTAATGATTAAATTTGCTGATGTTTTTCTTTTTTTTAATCTCGTGTTGCACTTGTTCTGTTTCTCCTGCAACAGACGTTAGGTAAGCTGGGAATTTGAACGGCCATTTAATGGCCAGTTATGTCAGAAATGTTAATACCAAAAACTGTAAAAATCTCGTTATCCTTCTCCAAGTTCCTATCAGTAATGTCATGGATGGTTTTTGGCGTTTTTTGTTCACTTTAGTGCTGACTTCATGTGTTCTAATTTCTCCAGCTAGTGCAGAAGCATATGTTGGGTGAGGTGGAAACTTGAAAAACCGTTTGATGGCAAGTTGTGTCTAGAATAGTTGTACCAAAAATTATTAAAATCCGATAATCCCCGTTTATGTTATGATCGATAAATTTATTTTGGTGATTTTTGTGCCTCACAGTGTATCTGTTGTTTTGTTGAGCTGTGACGTTGACACAACAATATGTGCTTCATAATAAGAACTTGCTCTTCATGTAGTTTTGTCATTATTTTTTGTTTCACTTTTTAGGCTGGTTAACCCTCAGTCGTTGTTGAACTATTTAAATCATGTAATTAGTTTGCTGATCATTATACATCCCACCACACTGCTTTGTGAAATGTAGTCACCTTTAGAATAAGTTAGTCATAAATTAAGTTTCAGCATTTTAAAGCTGACATTATTTCACAGCACATTTAGGATGTGATAGGATCTTTGATAATTAATGTTTCTTCCAGTTTACCACTGATGTGGCAAATTTCTCAGCTTGGTTTTAATTTAAGATGTCTATCTAGTTGACAAACTTTTTGCGACCCATTATCACGCATGGCTGCACGTTAGCGGAAGGACGACGCTGAGATGAAGGTAGGCCTCTACCGCCGCTCCTATCGGTGGCGTATAGGCATGAATAGGCTATAGGCTACTCATAGTGTTGACTGTGTTTGGGAGAGGATTGGCTCTTTTTCTGTTAGCATCGTGCCTTTACTGACTGTCCACGATGTTAAATAGCCAACAATTTTATGTCAGATACGAATTGAGACGATAGAACGTAGGCCTACGCTCAAACTGACGGATAAAATAGGATAGGATACGACAAATGATTTGCACCGAAAAACTTGACAGGAAACTGTCAGATTAATCTAGTACACTCACTAAGAAGACTGAATTTTTTTAAATGAAAATAAAATGAGAGAAACTGAAACAAAAGCAGTGTTCTGTAAACCAGTAAGAAAACTAATAAAAAGGTTAAAAGTGGTGATATACCTCTTAATGGGAAGCCCATCCCAGAGCTACGGAGCGTCACCTGCCGTATGGGATCACACAGCGTTACCTGCCACCCGACACAGGTCAACGCACCCCGCCTTAACCTTAGCCAGATAAACCGGTACTCGATTTACCTATCCGTTGGGATGGAAGGCTGAGTTGACCTAGGCGGCTGGTTACATACCGAGATGATTTACCTGCCCACAGCGAAAGCGTAGAGTTGTTAATTATGACACCAATTAAATATCGTTCAATATCGCAAGATATAGCTGCGGACAGCTAAACTTAAGCGGTTGCTGAACTTTTTGCTGCAATTTGTGATTAGCGGTTAGACCTATACAGTGCCATAAATTTTATAATTTTTCTCCTTGCCCACAATAGGCCTATGTACCACGGCCTTGCGTGAGTATGCCACCATAGTGAGCGCTCTAAACAGAACTCTTTAATTGGCCTGCAGGCTAGAAGCTCAGCTAAAGCCTATCCTGTAGGTGTTGTAAACCTATATAGAATGCTTCTGCTTGCTTTCTAGGCGTATTTTATTAGGGTCTGTAGGCTACAAGCGTAATTATATCGTGTAATCGATAACGTGAGAAGTGTGCAGGCTTACATATCGTTGATAAGTTCCTGCGACAACTGCTGAGAACATGGCTTATCCTGTTAGTATCTATTCTGTGTTGTCCACTGTCTGTTTTTAGCCGACCGTACTTAAGTAACGGTAGAGCTATTGGCATGGTTGTCGTCCGTCCGTCTGTCCGTTTGTAACGGATGTACCCTGGCTAACGGCCGGTCGTAGGGAAAAACTTTTTACATGGATAATTAGCCATGCGTGTGAAACTCGGGCATGCAAAATTTCAGTGATCTACTCTAAAGAGAACATTTTCGAATTCTGAATTGAATGGACGGGGGTAAAAATGTGCGTTTTACAACGGAAAACTGGCCATATCTAGAAATCGGTGAGAGATACGGTCAAGGCTACCCCCTCTACTATTAATCACTAATAGTAAACGGCATACGTACGCCCTTTCAGATGAAAATAAAAATCATCGACTTTGGATGACCTTAAAAGTCACTTACAACCAGTACGGTCGGCTATACTAGCGACAGCTGGGCTTCTTGATTTTTTTTATTTTCGCCGATTTTGCGGTTTAGATTTAGGCTCAGGCACAATGCAACGCAGATCTGCTAGGGCCTACCTTACGTTGCACTCTTGCGATGGTGGGCTAGTTTAGTAAAAACTATCTGATATGTCATATATTTAAGGTTTCGGAAGCAGTTGAAAAAAATAGTTAAATTGATGATTAGGCTATATCGTAGACTAAACATAGCTATCAGATTCCGAAGTTATATGATATTCATGTGACATTGACTCAATCGACATTCTGCGTAGGCTTAGGCTATGCGGGAAATCGAAAGTATACACTTGGTTTTGGTAAATTCCATACCAAACACGGGATCTAGCTCCACTAGAGAGAGGCCGTAGTAGGACTGCAATCCAGGAAACTCTGACATCCGTCCGTTTTGTTCTTTCATTATATTCGTACCTTTTTGGCCTTACAGAGTTCAATTATGGAACAACGTTAATGATGAATTTTAGACTGATTTCTTTCGACATACATGTATTATTATAGCCTATAGAAATAAGAAGCTCAGCTGTCGCTAGGACAGCCGACCGTACTGGTTGTCACGACCTTCATCCAAGGTCGATGATTTTCATCTGACAAGGCATATGACACTTCCTGTTAGTGATTAATAGTAACCCCATATCTTTCAACGTTTCCAAAATATGGTCAGTTTTCTGTCGAAAAACGCACATTTTTTAACCCCTTCCATTTAACCCCAAATTCGAAAATGTTCCCCTTGACTAGATCACTAAAATTTTGCATGCCTAGGTTTATGACACAAGGCTAATTATTTGTGTAAAAAGCTTCCTCTACGACCTGCCGTTTAGCCACAATACATCAGTTACAGACGACTACGACGGACGGACGAACGACAACCGTACTAATAGCTGGACCGTACGGTCGGCTAAAAACTTTTGCTATATGACAATAATTTAAATGTTTCAGCTAGTATTTAGCCGATCGTACTAACTGTTGCACTTATAGCAAGATGTGACGTCCGTTTGTCGTCTGTTTGTCGTCTGTAACGTATGTTCTATGGCTAAACGGTACACCTTGTCGATAAACTGTCTGAATAAAAATAGGGTTGTCCTACCATTACCCTGTGGTACCTGCAGTTCGGACCCCTATAATGTCACCTTTTCTCAAATGGGGGTGCTGACTGCATCTCCATTACTTGCATTGCGAATTGCGGCCAAACTCCTTCAGTTAGCGCCATGGTTACTATTGACAGCCTCTATGAACTTACCGACGCCATATCCAACGGTACCATCGCTAACCTTTTACGGACATGTTCTCTAAAATACGGGGTTCCTACCCCCAAAATTTGCATGGCGTATTATGGCCAAACTGCACGGCCGAATAGCTACTACTGACAGCCCGTAAGAACTTACTACCACTGCAACGGTGCCACTGTCTCACGGGCACTAGTCTTGTTCTTCCAAAATAGGGGTCTTAAGTCCCAACCTCTTACCACCCTTTCTCCCGCTTTCCCACCAAACTTGCACGCAGTACGGTCTGCTATCCTAACGCCAACTGGGCTTCTTGTTAGATAAACACTAACTGTTGAGTACTGATGTCATGTTGTTGTTGTAGTATGGCCAGCTGTACGGTGGATATCCGCCACCACAATATCCAACTTTTCCAACAGCTACGTCTAATTTAATTGGCACTTAGTTTCACTGCTTAGTTTAGATTCTACATTGAGTGCACGTAATATATTTAATATTATTGAACGCACTGACTATTTGACCGGCAGTCGGTCAGATAGGGAAAAATCGCAGTCGCCCCTAGCGAATGGCATTAAATACAGTATACGCGCTACTGACTAGAATTTGCGTGAATATTATGGTGTAGGGCTTAGGATTAGGGTTAGAGTTAGGGTAAGTGTCAGGGTTAAGGTTAAGATTAGTGTTTGGGTAAAGATTAGCGTTTTTAAAAGATTTATGGGAACATCAAAAGTTAGCGTACAATATGGGTGGTAAATTCGAGGTCATGCAGGCAAGCAAAAAACTTGCCGTCTGGTAATTCGTGATAGCCAGGCTGCTTGCTAGGCTTGAGGTGCTAGTTGGCCTATTGGCGGATCCGTGATAGGGCCTAGGCCTACAGTACTTGTGGTTGAAGTCGTCAGTTGCTCAGCTGCCGCCGTACGTCCCTTCAGCGGTAAGACGAGCACCTGAAGGGTTAGGGTTAGGGTTAGTGTGAAGAGTGCTCGTCGTACCGCCGCAGGGACACGGTCTTAGCGGGTACCTATGAGCACCATTCAGTGCTTGTGCTGTTCAAGGCGGTGACCAGTCAAATATCCGGCTCTCACAGGGACGGATGTTTGACCAGTTATGACCGAGCGCGTTTGACCGGTGACAAAATTTGACCGGTCATATAGCTTCCTATGCCATTATTGAAATGCTGTAATAAAGTGACAACATAGTAATTTATCGTCACCTTTGTCGTCTTAGTTGTTTTTCATGTTGTGATTATGCCTAATGATTTACAGCGATGCGTAAGTTTTTGTTTGAACGTGTTTTACGTGTTTTGCATAAATGCATGCATGCAGGTCCAGCATACCCGCCAGGACCAGGCTATCCGCCAATGCCACCCGCAGGTTATCCTCCCGTACCAGGTCCTAGCTACCCGCCATCAAAGTCGTACTATGTCATTCGAAGTCGACTGAACGGACTCGTGCTTGATGTCGAGGCGGAGAATCGTAACCCGGGCGCTCGCGTTGTGACCTGGAACCACAAACCGGGGAACTGCGACAATCAGCTTTGGTATGACGACTTCATAACGGGAACAGTTCGCAGCAAACTCAATGACTTCGCTCTCGACTGGAACGGTAGGCATAATTAACTTAATTAACTCATGCTAAACTTCTATAGGCCTAAACTTCCAATTTTACAATGCTTTCCCGCAGTAGGCCTAGATCTTAAAAACAGCTGGGCACTTGCATTGAAACGCCGTTATCGTCTGTGCCGAAATCTAGGCCTAGGCTGATATCTTTCGTAGTGATTGTATGAGCAATGGATACACTATTGTACTATTAAATGGCAACGGCTAGGGCTGCTCTGCATCGTCGAGTCAGTGTGAATAGCTATATGCATGTACATGTATGTAAAGCTCATTGGCACCGCACGAGTGTGGGTTGTTACACTGCTTCCCTAACATCAGCGTTTGAATTGCCGCGGGGGTTGGGGAAGTTGAACCCCCCCAACTGTTTTCTCAAGCCCCCTAACACACTGTCAAATTATGCACAGGGGGGTCAGCTATATACTATATACATACGATTTACGTCACAAATTTGGTCAGTTTCCGACCATCGAAAAGTTCAACCCCCAGCTAATTTTCCACAATTCAAACACTGCGTAACATGGTTTGGTCTCAAGAGCTGCATGCCAGCAAAGAGAACTCGATTGACTTTTAAGATCTAAAAGGACTGTGCAAAAGTTTATCAAAATCAACGAAGACGTCCCAATCCCACGTTGTGCTATAACAGATAATTTGTGAGATCATAGTAGCTTGGAGATGTGCGTCATGTGCTATGTGTTAGAATTACAGAATCACCAAAAGGCTTCATCAGTGGCAATCAAGACGGCGGTCAAAAGAAAATCTTTCTTACGACGTGTCTAAGTAGCTATTATATAGCCTGTGTCACAATGTTTTCGCTTGTCCACAGGCAGTGCTATCGTTCTCAATCCGTATCAGCCTGGTAACCCTAACCAGCAGTGGGAGAGAGCAGACCAGTTCATTCGTAATCGAGCGACACCCAACAAAGTACTTGACATCGCAAGTTAGTATTGTAGCCTAATAATACTGTTCTGTTCTAATCTACAGTGTACATAGGTTATCCTTGCATTCTTCTAGGATAATGCAACAGACCGTAACGCAACATTTATAAAATCATCGACTAATATAAATTCCTATACCGACTTTGATGCAGGCAACAGATGGCCAAATAGGCTATTGCGCTGTGTTCTGTGCGGTCATGCCAAATCAGCTGCCACTTCCAAGATTGTAAAGCGCTTCTGCAGCGCTGTAGCATAGGCCTACCGAACCTTTCAGCTTTGTTGAGTTTCACGTTCTATCGTGACTAATGATGTCAGTGATGTTCGTGTAGATAACAACAGTGCCGCTGGAGCGCATCTGGTGTCGTGGGATCGAAGTGGCAGTTCCAACCAGTGCTTCGATGTTCAGTTTGTGGACGCCGCCCAAACACAGCCTCAACCTTATCCTCAGCCTCCCCCTCATGCCCATCCTCATCCTCATCCCCAGCCTCCAGTTCATTGTCCACTACCACATCAGCAACCAGAAGCATCAGCAGCATTTCGGTACAACATTTATATTATGTGCTATAAGATCTTCCATCTGGGTGTCACACGGTGTACACACCTTAAGCTGAACCATATAGCTGGCATCACTGTTGTAAACTTAAGCGACCTTTATAGTTTATTCCCGCCGTTATTTAGGCCTATTTAAGAATTACTAGAGTCGTTATAACACATTAAAGGTTAAAGGTTAAAGGTCGCATATAGCTCCTAATGAGCGAACCCATCTCAGAGCTACGGAGCGTCACTTGTCATATGGGATCACACATTGTTACCTGCCACCCGACAGAGGTGAACGCGCCCCGCCTTAACCCAAGCCAGATAGGCCGGTACTCGATTTACCTACCCCGGAGGGATGGAAGGCTGAGTTGACCTAGGCGGTTGGTTAAATCCCGAGATGGTTTACCTGCCCACAGGCAGTCACCCATCGCAGTATTAACCGGACCCGGCGTACAGTAACTTCGCTGATCGGATCAGACGCGTTACCACTACACCACGCCTACCGCCTACTACATTAGACCCGTAAGCGACTCACCAGCCGTTTTCTCGCTCGCTCGTAGACAAATCTTGCTCGCTTTTCTCGCTCAGCGAGAAAAGCATGGGAGAAAAGCAAGAAATTGCAAGGTTCCATCAGAAAATTTCAAGTCGATGGTTAAAGTTCTGCAAAATACAACAAGGGATTACTTTTTTGTCGCACCCTGTATATATTCAGTAGTTCTTTCATAATTTTGTAAATGATAAAGA
>Ga0209671_1004226_pt1 | contig 14156 bp, 14 predicted proteins | sample WorMetHERISLAND2_2_FD_187401 | JGI IMG/M metagenome (GOLD analysis project Ga0209671, IMG submission 187401) | Marine gutless worms symbiont microbial communities from Max Planck institute for Marine Microbiology, Germany - Olavius geniculatus... | ecosystem: Host-associated > Annelida >... | reverse complement strand
TATGGACGACGCAGTTGACTTGGCTCAGAACCGTCCACTCTGGAGATTGATGTCTACGTTTGGCGCTACGCACTCTTAGTGGTGCTTGCCAGAAATGATGATGATAGCGCTTAGTGGTAGCTTTTCTTTGAGTTACGGAGCATCACCTGCCATATGGCACAGGTGAACGTGCTCTGCCTTGACTTAGCCAGATAGGCCAGTACTTGATTTACTTATCTCAGAGGGATGGAAGGCTGAGTGTGGTCATATTACCGAGAGGTTACTTGATGGTCGACTGGTTGTCAAAACTGCTGAAAATGCCATTTCGTAAGGCGAGTGATGACGCGGCAGAGAAAGAGGAAAATGATGATTTATCACTTGATTGTTATCATTATAATCGTTAATATTTTTATTAATAGTATCACCATTGTTACTACTAGGTATGACAACCCGTCAGCAGGTGGGGATGTGGCCGAGAAAGAAGTATTGCTCGATGAAAATGATGACTTGTGGGTCGATCTGCGTCATCAGCACATCGCCATTGTCTCACAGTCAGTATCAAGAACATACTTTCACGGTTGCCTTCTTCGGAACCATGGCAACGTCTAGCTCTGCGAACAGAAAACGTTCCAAAGTAGGCGGCAGCGGTAGTCAAATTAGAAAAATAACGATTACTTGGTCAATTTTTGTGGCTTAGAAGCTAATTGTTGATAAAGAAGAATGAGGCAAAAGTATGTTGGTCATTTCTGTCGTTTTCAGCATGTTTAGTACCATTAAAACTTAAGTACTGTACTAGCAGTTTGCTGCAATTCTCGGACACTTTCAGTTTCAAGGCCACGGGCTTTTTGACTTCGAATCATTTTCGCATCACTTATGTAATTTGTGCAGAAAGGATGGGAAATTTTTTTTGCATACTGCATGGTGAGATGCATTTTCTCTCATAATGTATGCACTTATGATTCCTGTGGTCAGGGGAAGTCAGGGAAAACTCAGGGGGTCATGGAATGTCAGAGAATGTAAAAGCACCGGGGTGCAAAAGTTAACAAAGATGCAGAAAGAAATCTCGAACTGTTGTTCGCAGACCTACCAACTCTTCGATTTTTGTGGAAGCCTCCCAATTTTACGACTCATATTACGCGATTACGATTTTTTGACAATACTCCCAATTTTTGCCGACATTCATTGTCGACATGGTTAGTGTAAATCATACGCATCCTAATGGCTAATAATATAAACAATAAACATGACGCGTTAATCATACCCTTTCTGAGGGATTAAAGTTAAACGTTCGCACGATAATTATCTATAACTTGTTCGATGCGGTATTTAGTCAGACCGATAACTCTGTTGATCATACCCGTACACAATGTAAATAATGGCGGAAACGACGTTTGTAAAACGCCACCAAAACCTAGAAAACGTGTAAAATATGATCAGAAGTACAAATTAGAGTATCGAGATGAGTTTAGGTGCATGTGTAAGTCCACGTTAGGTGACACTTTTGCATTTTGCAATCTGTGCCGCTGTGATGTAAACATCGCTCATGGCGGTCGCTACGATATTTGAAAGCACTGCACAACCCAGAAACATTTGAATGCTGTATCGGCTACAAAGTTTCAGCCATCAGTTTCATCGTTTGTTGGTACGGATCGCTCGGCGGGGGTAACATGTTCTGAATTACTGTTCACATCATTCCTTGTTGAACGTAACATCCCACTGTCTGATCATGCCGGTCCAATTTTCAGAAAGATGTTTCCAGACAGTGATGCCACCTGGCGAATAGCTTTGCCTTGGCGGAGGTACTTGCGGGCTCTGACTGCTTTCTAGTTTTTAATATTCCAGTTTATGCTGCTGACAGCTGCCCAGTTACTTCACGCGTTTGAAGCCGGCCGTTGGTGCTCAACAGTAGTTGCGGACACATCAGCGGCATATTTTTCAATTAAGGTATCTGAAGTTTATTGTTGATATTGTGTTTCGCTGTGTCAGGCAAGTGACGAAGAAGCTGAAGGAATTCAGCGAACAGAAGCGCATGAGTGCACAGGACAAGTCGTCGATGCGCGATCTTTCTCAGATGATAAAGAAGATGCCTCAGTACCAGAAGGAGCTGAACCGCTACTCGACGCACCTCCACCTAGCCGAAAACTGCATGAAGCGATACCAGGGGCGAGTCGACAAGCTCTGCAAGGTCGAACAGGTGGTAAGATCTCTATGGAAGATTTATCTGTGTGCTGTTGAGTCTTTATGTCTGTGTATTAACCTGTACATTGTGGACGTGCGGTGTGTTTGAAAGTTTGGGTGTTATCCGTGCAAAACTTGTACGATTGGGACTTGAATAATGCATATAAAGGCAACTTAATTTATTGCTTACTCGCATATATTACGTGTTATCTCGTAGCAGTTTTCAGCCTGAATCCTCAAATGAGTCGACCCAATGAAGCTGGTATGTCATCTGAATTTGTAGCATTCTGGTACGTAACCGTTCACCGAGATTAGTTGGTGGCGTGGCGTACCTGGTAACGCGTTTCAGCTGAAACGAAGTTGCTCTACGCCGGGCCTGATTAGTACTGCGATGGGTGACTGCCTGCGTGCAGGTAAACCATCTCAGTGCGAAGCCTGCCAGCTAGGTCAACTCAGCCTTCTACCCTCCATGGGATGGTAAAATGAGTAGTAACTCATTCATATGGGTTACGGAAGGTGGGGACCTTGGTACAGCTGACTGGGGTTGCGTAGCCAGCCGCTGCGCCAGCCTGTGTCTGCAGGCTGCACACGGTGGCCGTGCGGCAGGCAGCTCTAGTTAGTGACGAAAGCGCATTAGAGGCATGCGCATACTCGCAACTATGCGCTATACAAATTGACGATTTTTACCTTTATCAGTTGAGCCTGGCGGCCAGTGGCCGTGTCTTTTGCATAGGTGCAGCGAGTACCGGCGATAGCTGGGATGTAAACAGTCATACCATGTCTTGTTGTATCCATGGTCTTGCAGTGTAAGCTGGTGTCTGGCTGAGACTGAGGGCAGGCCTAAGGAAATGGAGATTGCCAGTGGTCTGTAGACCTTGCGGCAGGCAAGGACTGTTTGTTTATTTTACATCAGTCGCGGGGTTTGAAGTGGAAAAAAATAAGTGCTGGTATGGTACTGCCGTTACGTCAGTTGCAGATCTATTATTGTATATCTGAGTATTTTATTCATAATTATCTCAGAATGGAAGTGGCAATATGCTTTGCTGACGTCTAGGAAAGTGTCAGTGTGCCATATCGACTAACACTATCCAACTCTGTCAGCACTGGTTGATAATAATTACCTCCGCCAAGGACGTTATGTTTTTGCCAAGAGTTTGTCTGTCTGTCTGTCCGTCTGTGTGTTAGCAAGATAACTCAAAAAGTTATGGAAGGATCTTTCTGAAATTTTCCGGGAATGTCGGGAATGGCAAAAACTACAATTGGTTCAATTTTGGGGGTGATCCGGAAATTTGAGCTAATGCTCACGGGACGCGCGGTTAACGTGCTTGGCGGAGGTCTGCGCTCTCCGAGTGCTTTTCTAGTTGTGTTTTTTGTACGTGCAAAGGACCTGGCAATGGGGACGGATGCTGATGGGGAGAAAGTGAAAGACCATATGCGCAACATTGTGCCAATACTGCTGGATGAAGCCGTCTCTGTAGCTGAGAAATGTCGCATCATACTGCTCTATATCATCCACAAGGGTGGTGAGTAATAGTAGTAGTAGTAGTGAACGTAGTAGTAATCACCATAGTAGTTGTAGTCATCGTAGTGCATCATCCACATTTAAAGGTCCATGGCCATGGTCAAACTCACTCGTGCAATTTCTGTAGATTTAAATTAGACGTTTAACCTCACGTATATAATATGTCGATTTGAGCTTCATAAATATATGAAATTAATGCATGATTTCAAACGAAATGCAGCATTATGTTATGTTATGCGAAATATTCTAATTTATCAGTGCCCGTGGTGACGTCATGTCCCTAGCCCATATAGATCATGAATATTAATGGCCTAGCCGACGACGTCATCATTCTAGGCTAGGCCATTAATATTCATGACGTCTATAGGCTGAACTCATGACGTAAAAATGACGATGTTATTTGTGTTACAAGGTATCACCGAGGAGAATTTGACGAAGCTGGTTCAACACGCTCAGATCCCACAGGAGGAGAAAGCCGTCATACAGAACATGCAGAACCTCGGAGTGCCAATCATTCAGGATGTAAGCAGGCAGCCGGCTACAGAATCCAAACAACTGCAACATTTCTTTTGTTAATTTGACTTTTTATATTAGCAGTTTCTGTTGTCTGTGTTTCATCAGATTATATTGAAATTGTCTTCAGGGGTGGAGAGTGGCTTAAGGACAAATTATTCTGATTTTGGTGGCAATTCAGATCAGGATCAGGATCCACGGTTGCTGAATGCAAAGTTATAAAATTTAATTGTTTGACATATTTTTTTAATAAAAGTCCAAGGAACAGTAGTAGGATTATTTGTATTTGCCAGGTGGCAGCACTGTTTTTCGCAAAGGTTTGAGATCTGATGGCTTTTAGTCTGGTGACAAGTTAATTTGCATGACGTTTGTATGGACAACAGGGTGGTCGTCGTCGGGTGCCACAGAATTACCAACCTCAGAACCGCAAGGAGCCGGCGCATGCACCAACGTACCAGATGTCTCGCTGGATTCCATACATCAAGGACCTCATGGAGGTATTCGCGGCGACGTAACTTTTTTAATACTGTAGCTTGGTTGCTTCGTAATGTAATGATTAGGACATTAGACTTGCGATCTCGAGGTATGGTTTGGCCCCCGGTCGACTCCCGGTGCTTCGTAGCTCTGATGTGATTTTTGTTCGTCCAGTGCTATGCATAGCATTGGACAGAGTATAAAATCACCTTTGTGTGCGTGCGTGCGTGCGTGCATCCATGCGTCCAACATTTCTGAAGCTATCTTCCTTACACCTTTCCTTTCCCTTCCCATTCTCCTGTCCCTTCTCCTTTCCCCTTGTCATTTCCCCTTTCCTTTACCCTTTTCCCTTCTCCATTTTCCTACCCCCTTTCCTTCCCCTTCTCCATCCCTTTTTTTCCCTTTTTCTTTCCCTTACCTTTTCCTCTTCCCCTTTTTCCGTTCTCTTCCGCTTCCTCTTCTCTTCACCTTCCACTTTTTTTCCTTTACCTATCTTTTCCCCTTCCCTTCTTCTTCCCCTTCCTTTTTTCTTTTTCTATCCCTTTCCCTTTTTCTTCCCCCTTCCCTTCTCTTCTCCCTTACCTTTCCCCTTTCCTTTTTTCCTTTCCCTTCCCTTTTTTATTTCTATTCTGCTTCCCTTTAACTTCCTTTCCTTTTCTCCTTACCCTTTCCCTTTCTTTTTTTCCCTTTCACTTTCCCTTTCCCTTCCCTCCCCCTTTCCCTTCTTTTTTCTCTTTCTCTTATTCTATTTTTCTTTCGTGACCGATGATCACGTGACCCCAAAAGGTCGCACTCGTGATCCCATTATCTTTGAGGTGCCATATCTCCATAACGGTGCAAGATGGACGCATGGTGACGATGGACCTTTTATAGGAAAGTGCTGGTGACGATTCGAATAGTCTCGTGACTGGCAGTGTCTGTTGTTTAGTTAAAATAATAGAGAAGGATGAAAGGATCATTGCTGCTCTACAATTTGAAATTAAACTTTTTGATTTCTTCTACCAGACTAAATGGCTCACTGATGGTATTTATACAGACATATACTGTAAACTATCGAAATGCATTGGACAGACTCCGTGTTCATATGAACATTATCTTGTTCCATAAAGAGCTGTACCCACCTAGGTTTTTAAAGGTCCGTGGACGCCAAAATTAACATATACATTTTATCCGTTTTCCTGAAAGTGCAGAATTTTCTGATAACTTTGACAGTAATATCAATGCCCGTCATTTTGTCAACACGGAAAAATTTACCTTTAAAGTTGAAGATCTACGAAAATGACGTAGAAAACGCGCCGCCATGATGACCTGCGGTGACGTCATGAGTTTAGCCTATAGACGTCATGAATATTAATAGTCTAGCCTAGAATGATGACGTCGTCGGCTAGGCCATTAATATTCATGATCTATATGGGCTAGGGTCATGACGTCACCGCAGGCACTGATAGATTAGAATATTTCGCATAACGTAATGTAATGCCGCATTTCGTTTGAATTCACGCATTAATTTCATATATTTATGAAGCTCAAATCGACATATTATATATGCGAGGTTAAATGTCTAATTTAAATCTACAGAAATTGCACGAGTTAGTTTGACCGTGGCCGTGGACCTTTAACCTGTATGAGCATTGTATGGTTACAGGAAGGCATTGAAGACCGGCTGGATGTTCGTCGTTATCCATTCCTCACCGGTGGATCACGCTCTGTTGGTCTTGGCTCAGCTCCAGTCAGGTAGTCAGTCACACATTCTATAGCATTTATTCTAGGGTTTTTACCTATTTTTTGTACATAATCTTACGTTATAAAAAATCACAACTGTACAGTTTATAACACAATTAAGTTGTCTAGGATTATTTTCGTGGTAACTTTTTCTTATCATGTTTCAAGATTGTGTTTTTTCTTCAGCTTTTGTAAGTCTGATTTTCTTAAGTTTTTCGTGAGTTTCACTTATGAACTATTGTAATAATTAGGCCTCAAGAGGTTTAAAAATGTGTCTAGCTCTTGATGATAATTTATTTCACAGCTAGAGAGTTATAAGTGCTATGTGAGGTAACCTTCCACCTGACACAGGTGAACACTCCACTTTAACTCAGCCAAGAGACGGACGGCTACTTAGTTTACATGCCACAGAGGGATGGAAGGCTGAGTTGGTCGTGGTGTTGTTTATATAATGATATGATTCTGCAGACAGTTATCTGTCCATATAGTAACCACTTGATTACGACCAGGACTTGAACTCACAACCTTTTTATCATAAGTCCAGCGTCACGTGCATGATGCTGCCAAGCAGCTATATGAAGGTGGTTTTGTGGTATGATGTGGGTCGGTGCAGTGCTCGCTACGGCCAGTGGCACAAGGAGCGCGGCCAGACCAGTGCTAAGAGTGGCCCGAGGATGATGTTTTTCGTCATCGGTGGCATCTCGTACTCAGAGATGCGCTGTGCATACGAAGTCACCCAGTCGAGCAAGAACTGGGAAATCTTAGTTGGTTCGTTGGCCTTTTTTCTCTTGTGCACATAAACTCCGTGTTTGTTCTTCAGTTTAATTTTTAGCTGAGAAAACCAGTATGAGTCTGTTTGTCCACAAATGATGTGTCAGTATACCTGACTTGTATTGTGATAATGTGAAAAAGTAGTGCAAAATCTGGGGAAAAACATACACAGAAAATGATGTTTTTGCAATCTGCATGTGTATTACTGATGTTAATGTGCATCCGACATTATAGAAGTTTGGAGTATTTTTTTTTAAATACCAACAAAATATTATGAAAAATTTTCATAAATTCTATTAGTTTTGGATTGAATCGCCTATAGCTACGCATTTATTTGTAGCATGGTCTCTCTTGTCATCTGTGCGTCTGTCACATTTATGCACTCTGCTTAAACTGTTTGACAGATGTGGGTGCGTTTGGGCAGGTAGCCTGCACTTGTGGGGTCGAAGGACACGTTGTGTCAGATTGGGGACTCACACCGCCAGGGTAAGGGGAGCCAAGCCAAAGCATGCGGTTGCAAATTGCAACTGTCTTATGGCGAATAGAAATGAAAAGTGATTCCTCTTTTTAGCAAACTATTTGGTGCTTTTCATTGTGTACACAGTGAATATATGCTGTTCTGTTGCAGGGTCGACACACATTCTGACACCAGAAGGTCTGATGAGTGATCTGCGTGACTTGTCCAACTGAGCTCTTTGGTCCCCGTTTGTTAGTCAGCGTCGGTCAGTGGCTGAGATTCTCCCCCTTTGCTATGCATCCATCTGGGACCGCATTGCGGTCTGGCAGTCACGTTTTACTGCAGCCGACGCTCAGTCAGTTGTCAGTAGTTCGTAGCCGATCGACAGTAGGGGTGACCGGAATGGTTACAGTGTAAAATTTGGTTTCCTTTCGATTCTGACTTTGAAATTTAACTCTGGTTTTATCGTTTAAAATGTCTCCAAAGCTTTCCAAGACTGACTAAGTGTAATTGAAAATTCTGAACAGTTCGGTTATTTGAAGACCGAGAAATGAATCTAACTTTTGCTTTTTTTGCACAGCCCTAATCAATGACTGGTTGTTATGGTCATAGCGCTGTAGGGATTGTGGAATTATGCGGAGAGAAATGTCCACAAATTACCCGCAACATTTTCGATGATTGTCATTCATTTTTTTAGCCAATTGTTTACACAGGCGAGTAATGTAGTTACATTTTTGCAACTGCAATCAGATATTTCAATCTCTGTTAGTGTCCTAATTCACATTAGATATGATTAATATGCAGCACTAATAATCCCACAATTCTTAGAGTCTCTCTGGTAGGGTTGAGAAATGCTCATAGTGTTGCTGTTGCTTGTTGTTGTTGCTGTTGTTGTCGCTGTCGTTATCGGTGTTATTCTTGTTGATCACGCTCTTTGTTGTCACGGTAGCCATTCCAACTAGGGTTGCCATTTTTTTTTCTGAGTTTGGTTGCTATTGCAAAACTAAAATGTGGTAATGCTCGTGCTTTGCATAGCAACCAACCTACATTGTATAGTTGTTATTGTTGTGTTTGCCTTAACTTACGGGAAATTCGGGCATTTTTTCGTCATCCTGTGGTAGGTCTTGGTGGAATGCGGGACGCCACGATGCAAGTCTGTGACATCCGGGGAAATCCAGGGTGGGTGGCAACCCTTATTTGGATGGATGGCACCTTCGTTGCACTCAATCTGATATGTGTTTGTATTTGTATTTGAAACAGTCACTACACATATTCGTCAAACTGCAACATTTATTACCTCCGCCAAGGAGGTAATGCTTTTGCCGGACTTCGTTTGTCTCTTTGTCTGTTAGCAAGATAACTCAAAAAGTTATGGACGGATCTTTCTGAAATTTTGAGGGTATGTCGGGAATGACACAAACTACCAGTGATTCAATTTTGGTGGTGATCCAGAAGGAATCCTGGATTCTGGATCACTTTGAAATTTTCGTTACCATTGCTTTCAATGGGGCGTAAGGGAAACCGCTGCAAAACCGAAGATGGTGCTGCCACCTAGCGAACAACATTGCCTTGGCAGAGGTGTGCGGGCTCTGACTGCTTTCTAGTTAGCTGAATGGTTGTTTGTGTTCTGGCAACTACAGCTGCTTCCTGAGAAATTGCTGCCAAAATGTCAGCGACAATTCCAACTAATAAACACTGTGATTTGGTGAACTTGTAGCTGTAGTCAGCATGTGGTAGTCATGAGATATTGTCACTTTTGCTTTCACCTCTGTCTACTTGTCACAATAGACCTTTCAGCAAAGAATATTCTCAGCTGATATCTGAATTAGCCGAATCAGTGCGGAAACTATGAAATGCGGCTGTTCATTAAAAAATAAGCTCACGTTTTTTAGTGCAGTATAGCATTACAGTTTATTTCTAACAGTATACTAAACTGCTATGATGAAATAGTGATTTACTTTTGGCTGCTGAAGTTTTGGCAGTGGTTTGTTGTTTCCAAGTGTTTCTAGTTTTAAGTCTGCATTTATTCAGTGCACCAAGTCATTAGCCATTCATTCCACATTGTCGTTCGGTAGTTGACTATCATTGTCTGATTTCATTACGTATTAGTGAAGCGCTGCTGGACTGCATAACGAGCTTGTACCATTCCATACGGTGCTGTAATGTACTTAAGTGGCACTCAGAGGGGTCCTCTCAAACCGATGTCCGCACCAAGGGGGGATAGGTGATAAGCCCTAATGCAGACAGGGGGAGGGGCTTCAGTGCATGCAGACATGCGCATTTAACAGCATGTATGCCAAGAAGACAGTGGGCAACTTCGCTTTTTGACGTAGACTTTTGCTGAGCCTTTTCGCTGAGCCAAAGCTAAAGCTGAACGCTAAAGTCTGTACTTAGACCAAAGTTCAACTAAACGATTAAAAATGGCGGAAAGCCGGTAAACCTAACATGAAATAAATCAACCAGTTACGGTTGGACTTGCTTATTTAATTGCGCCGCGCACGCAGATGACATAAATATGTAACATTTGACGTTGTTGCATACTCATTACGGCGTTTGTTTTTGGTACCAGACTGCTTTAATTTACCAAACTATCCGTACGCATAGGACTGTAAATAGTCGCCACTCGCCATGTTTTCGCTCAGCGAAATCACTTTACTTTTTGACTTAAGTAGGTACTTAGACCGAAGTTTAGACTCAGTGAAAGTCTCAGCGAAAGTCTAAGTCAAAAAGTGAAGTCGCCCAGTGTTACAACACTGTTCTGCATAGCCCAGGGAATTAGTACATTGAAGCATCTGTTGCCCACCCACCTACATCGCAACTGGCTGTTGAGCCTGTTACTGCAGCAAGATGCTCAAATTTCTCTTCTGCCTGGGGAACAGTGCTGCAAAGTTACAGCTGCATTAACTTTGCAAATTGCAGACGTCCACGAGGGGGGTGAGAAGGTATGGCTTGATATGGACAAGGGAGAGGTGGGGTCAATTTTTGTCTCATTTTTGTAATGGACAACCCAATGTTGCATAGACTACACCACTGGAATCACAACTGCGGCTAAAATTTGTGAATAAAGTACTAGTGTGATCTAATTCTATTTAACAGCATACGCCAGCTCGATGTAGTGAAGTAACATTCAGTTTCACTGTTGCTTGTTGATGAACCACCAGTAGACATCTTTGTCAATTTTTTGGTCATTTCTGTAAATATTTCAATAGCTATGTAGAATGTTAGCCCTATGGTATTATACTTATAGCTTGACTACTAGTAAATGGTAGTGTTGTGCTTTTATTTATTTGACTTTAAATTATATTCGTCTATCTAGTGCTTGTTTCCGCACAATATCATGCTGGAGAATACTTTGTATGTTTTGGATGTTAATCTTTTCGCGACGAGCTACGTGGGAGCCACGTACTTTCTAACTGCTCTTGCAGCCGTGCTACGTGGGACTCGCGTAGTAATACAATAGCCGATACATGGCACTATCAGGTTGGGAGATAAGTGCATTGGCGGGCCCCTGGGTTAAGAAGTTGGCCTGGCTCATATGTATTCACCAGGTGTCACTACCATTTGTGTTTAATTTTAGTGGAGGCTGGGCAGGCAGCAGCTGAGTTTCTAGCATGCATACACTCAGGCTAGTAACACAGCAGTAACGGAGACAAAATAGTTTACATGTAGTGGCAGATGCAAAAGAAATGATTAGGAATAGTGACTCGGAGTTTGTAGAATTTGCAATCATAAACTCGAGCCTTTCTCAACTACATGAATATGCATATTTTGCACGAGGCTGGTGGTGCAGTTGTAGCTCGTACCAAAAGGGTTACGATGACCTACATTATAATGTATCGAATCCGCTAACATATTTAGCAGATGCGAAGTTGGGTCGTTAAACTTATCATTAGCTGTGCAGTAACTAATGTGAATGCGTTACAATGCTTGACGATGATGTTACACGGTCATTAGCAATATGTAAACATTGGAGATCAGTGGGTGGCACTGTGCGTTGCAAAATTTGGGAAGTTGCAGTTAGCTGCAAATTTCTGGCGTACGAGATACGGGTGCTTGAAATGTTAATTTTGCTTATTACTTGCAGCCTCAAAATTGTGATTTCAGGTCCCGAAACTTGTACTGTTAGAAGGTAAAGGTCGTCAGTTTGTATAGTGCATCACTGCGAGCATGCGCACGTCTCTAATGCGCTTCCGTCACTAACCAGAGCCGCCTGCCGCACGGCCACCGTGTGCAGCCTGCAAACACAGGCTGGCGCAGTGGCCGGCTAGGCAACCTCAGTCAGCTGTACCAAGGTCCCCACCTTCTGTAACCCATGTAAATGAGTTACGGAAAGGTAGTTCTCAGACAGAAGATAGTTTTGCAACAGTCTAAAATTTATGGGGGAAGCAGTTGCCCTTCACCTTTTCCCCTAAACTGTTTTACTCTGCTGCCATGGAGCTACTGTTGATCATTCAGTTTCATGTTGTAGCCTTTGTGTTGCTTTGAGATGTTGCTATCACGTCATCTTGTAAGCTGCAAAGATTGCTTGTACAGTCTCGATCATGTTTTGTTGTTAATTTATGTTACTTTGTGAGCGTTTATTCTTATTCCAGTATTTATTACGAGGCTGGAGTGTTTGCATATTTATATAAAATATTTTGCATTTTACTTGATTAAGTGATCACACAAGTGAGTGAAAATACTTAAATCATGCACGGTGACTGTTGGTTTTTATGTTTATTTATGGTGTGATTGAGTCAGCAGTGTAAGTATTATTTTAACTTCTGTTGTGTGTATTTTATTATTTATGTAGTACAATAATTTACATGGGTGCAGTCACAGATTTTTGTTCATTCTATGTTGTTAGCAAGTTTATTTCTCGTTACATTGTAATTGTGACGGAATGTATTTATTACTGCTAATTTACTATAAGGGGACTATTTGTGTTTAACTGAGCCAGTTTTTTATGGTTATTTCAGGTGTTGTGCACCTAATGCAGTTTACATGAAGGCATGTACATTGTACAGTACAAAGCAACAGAAGTCAACTGAACTGAAATATATCAGTTCAATTCAATTCAGTCCAGTTATGTTGCACTGACTGTACTATGCAAACGAACTGGCATTCAGTTTATTTTATTAGGCCACCTGGAACAGTAGTTCCGGGTAGGCCTTATATTTTACTGCGGTCCTCTATTTTTTTCAACGCGGGATCTCCGAGGTCCCTCGGTCGATCTTCGTGTAATTTTGCCTCATGCTCAGAAGCATGTTCAGTTTTTATAATCCAGGTACAAAAATTTGGGGGCCTGCCCCGAAGAAGTTTGGGGCTAAAAACATGCTGAATTTGACACTATTTTGGACCATTTCCGAGTTTGACTGCGATTATCTCCAGAACGCATAGAGATATTCAAAATCAGAAAACTAAGTGATCGACAGCGTTTTCTTCGTGTTCGGTGAAAAAAGTTTGGTGAATTTTGGTCCACTAAATACGGAGATTTGGAGATGCAATTATACTCACCCAAATTGACTCTTTCGGAAGACCATATTTCGGCCCTTAGGGGTTGCTGCGCCTGAAATTTTACACACGCTACAGAATGACTAAGGCTGGCTAGCACACACCCCACCAGGGATGGGTGTTCCCCCAACATTTTTTACAGAGGAGGGTCAAAAATTGGCCTGAAATGCAGCGTATGTGCATCTGTAACTTTGGAGCTAAGGGGAGTAGCCTCACAAAACTCTACCATGTGATGTGCCACTAGGTGAGGGTGATAACGCATGTGCAGCTTTTGGGAACATCGCCCCCTTAAAATTTGGGAGGGCAAAAAATGTCCAAAATTTGTCACGATTTAGGACAACTTGAATTTGACCGCGAACATCTCTGGAACGGATGGAGCTATCGATAAGCGGAAAATGGCATTACCAAGCGCACTCCTTTGCACGTTGAACGAAAAATTTGGTGAACTTTGGTCAACTAACAATGACGGTTAGCATGCGGATGTTGACCAAACCTAAGTCGACAATGCACGTTCTGTGTATGCTAACGTATTTGAGTTCAAGCCACGTGACTTTGCTACGAGGGGAATTTCAACCCCGAAACCTTTTCCCAATCGGACTTATGGGATCTCACGTTGGGCTGTGCCCCAAATTTCTACACTGTGTCTCAAAAAAGTCGAAATTATTGTTGTCATAACTTTGTCAAATTTCAACCAAGTTTGATAATTTTTACGCGCGAAAGCAGAATGCTTCGCACGTCTTTGCCATCGTCTGGGCGTCTGTCCGTCTGTCTGTCCGTTTGTCACACTTGTGATCTGTATCAAAACGGTGCAAGCTAGGATCACGAGATCTTCACTGTGGGCTGCCCCATGGTCTCTAGTTTATCGTGACAAAATTTCGTGCCACTGGGTGCAGGGGTTCCCCTCGAACGAGGGCATCAAAGAGGGGTACCTCTTTAAAAAGACGTCATTTTGCCGTTATTGGCTCGAATAATGTGAAAACGGTTGCAGATAGGTACATACATGCTGCTTATCATAACAAGCACTGGTGACAGGCTTTTTGGATTTAT
>Ga0209671_1004225_pt1 | contig 14156 bp, 10 predicted proteins | sample WorMetHERISLAND2_2_FD_187401 | JGI IMG/M metagenome (GOLD analysis project Ga0209671, IMG submission 187401) | Marine gutless worms symbiont microbial communities from Max Planck institute for Marine Microbiology, Germany - Olavius geniculatus... | ecosystem: Host-associated > Annelida >... | reverse complement strand
GCTGTGACTGCTTGACATTCGAACTGTATAGCTGTGAGATTATTTTGTTTTATTTTCGCGTTGCACGTAATCGTATTTGCACGCTGTAAATATTTTGCTTTATTAAAGTGTATATTTGTTTCATTTTCAAGTATTGAGTCCAGTTTCTGTAACTTTAGGCCTACATTAACTATACAATAAGTTCAACATAAGCCTAGGACTCAAAACTCACTAGGCAGCCTCACATTTGGTGTCAGAAGTGGGATTGTCGTTAATTAGGTTTGTATGGTGGGAGACAGTGTGATTTAGTGAGTAATCTGCTGTATAGTGATTATTTTGTCGTTTGATTGTTTTTGTGTGATATTTTGTCGGATCGTATGTTAACTGTGTGTGTTGTGGATGTTGAGCCGTAGGAATCCCGATGTAAGTGAGACGAGCAGTTGAGGAGCACGCGTGCCAGAAACTCTCAAAGTAAGACCGGTGGTGACGATCCCAATCTCGTTGGTCAACGCTATTGGTATAACTTTTGTATTTTGTACCCTTTTGACCAACTTGACTTTGGTAGTATTTTGTGCTAGAATGGATCGTTTACCCCCGAAAACAGCTCCACCCATTTAATAGTAAAGCTGGGTAAGGCGGGGTTCGACCCAGACCGTCTGGATCAGTTAGAACGAGCGGAGCTGTTGGAAGCTATGGCCGAGACCCTACCGGCAGGACCCACAGCAGAGTCGGAGTCAGATTTGTTCCGAGAGGCCCGGGAGGCGTAACAGGTTCCTCTTCCCGCGGGTGATTCTAGCAGTGCTGCTTCGGATGGTGGGAGCGCGGCAGTCCGTCTCCGGGAGCTCGAGTTGGAAGAGAAGTAGGCAGAGCGAGAGCGAGAGGAGTGCCAAGCAGAGAGAGAGGAAAGGAAGGCTGCTCGAGAGGCCGAGGCCCAGAAACTGGCTCTGCAGGTTGAAGAACGGAAGGCTGCTCGAGAGGCCGAGGAAAGGAGGGAGCAGCGAGCGATGGAGGCTGAGGAGAGACGGCGGGAACTGGAGGTAACGGTTGCCCGGGAGCAGGCCGAGCGGGATGCCTGTTTAAAGGCCGAGCAGCTCAAGTTAGAGCATGAGATCCGTCTGGTGGAGCTGAAAGCCCGTCAAGTCAAGCCCAGGGATGGCGAGGGTGTAGACTGCCAAACCCCGTCTGATCCTAGCGGGGCGGGTAATTTGGCTCTTCAGACAAAGAGATCTGGGGAAATGATGAGGCGCATTTTGCCAAAAATGCCTCTAGAAAGTGCTGAGCTGCCTCAATTCTTTGAGACCGTAGAAAAACTCTACGCGATGTACGAGGTTCCTGCGGAGGTACAAGCTAAAATACTGATACCTCTCCTCACTGCTCAGGCCAAATTCCTCATAAACCAAATGATAATTGATGATATGAGTAAGTACGATGAGCTTAAGGGGTTCTTGATTACTGAGTACAAACTCACTCCTAGGGAGTATAAAATTCGTTTTGAAACGGCTGTCAAAAGTGCCGGTGAGACGTACACTTTGTTTGCCGCTAGGTTACGTAATTTGTTGTCTTATTACCTCAAAAGCCGTTTGGTTGAGGATTATGAAACTCTGAGTTGTTGATCAGCGATCGGCTAAAGCGGTCACTCCCCCAGGGATTGCTAAATTACGTCCTGACCCAAGAAGGGGAGGGCTGGTATGTTGCCAGTAAGGTGGCTTCGCTCGCCGACGTATATGTCAACAACCGGGCCACAGTGGTTGGTCAGAAGTCGTCCGAGGGCAAGCCAGTCAAGGTCGCGACCGTGACGTCATCTGGGACAGCAGGGGGCCAGAATCATCATGGTGCCTGTGGAGGTCAGTCCCAGGCAGAAAGTAGCGACGGTCAAGGTGGTCAGCAGTCGCCCACGCAAGCACGTTGGTGGCAGTGTTACAACTGCGGTGAGTCCGAAATCGCCAAAAAATTCATAAAACCCCCTATTTTAGCAGTAGCTGCTTTCGCGCGTAAAAACTGTTCAGTTTATACAGGCTACAGTGTAAGAGTGACATCGTGGTTCACCTATTCGTGGGGAAGCCCCCGTGAACGGATTTTCACCAAATTTTGCACGTCAGGAGATATGTCGGACGTTATCATCTGTGCAAATTTTGTTTTGGAAAAATTAAGGGGTTTGGGATATACGGGGGGTCAAATTTTGGGTTTTCCCATTGAAATGGCTGGTCGCCCTTACAACAGTGCTGCGCTATCGCGCAGCCTGTGATTACAACAAGAAAGCTCAGCTGTCGCTAGTTAAGGCGCGCTACAGCCCATAAGTTTCTGTTGCAGTAGGCATACTGTCCTTCAAGGTCATCCAAGGTCAATGATTTTCATGTCATTTGAAAGCTAAAATGCGACTTCCGATTAGTGATCAGTAGCAACTCAGGCCCTATCTCGCACTGTTTAGCCACAAATTACAATACATTTGTGACAGACGGATCGATAGACAGACGACAACTCGTGAAATAGACGCCTACAGCATATAGCTGTAGCGCGTCAAAAATTCATAGATTGATATAGGCCTAAGGTCTAAATCTCACAGGGTAAAAGAGTGCAGTCTCAGATTTAAGGTAAATAATAGCAAAGTTTTGTTTCAACAGTTCGCCTGTGACTCCAACAATAAAGACTTATTACAAGTAATATGAGCCAAGCTCATGAGACGCGCGACAGCCTTAGCAGTGCCTGTTCGCAGATTGTCTTCGTCGATCTCCAGCCATTTCGTTGCAATTCACCCTTGAAGCGTGCACAGCATCTGAAAAACACCCAAACTCCTTTTTAAGAGTTCAAGGTCATTCAAGGTTATCGACGTTAATACCACTAAAACGCTCGTCACCAGCGCTTGTTATAATAAGCAGCATGTCTGTGCCTATCTGCACCGGTCAAGTTTTCAGTTTTAAAATTACCTACAAGTGAGCAATGATAAATCGAAGTCTACTAAATATAAGCCTATATATTCAGCCACTTGAAACATGTCTTGCATTTTCTTGTCCGTTAATGTTATGTCCGTCAATTTCATGTCAGGCTACTTCGTGTCCTGCCAATTTGTCTAAATTTTTCCTCCATTTTCATGTTTGTCACTTTCGCGCCTGGACACTTGGTCCGTCAAATTCATGTCCGCCAATTGCATGCCCGAACATTTCATGTATATTTCATGTCCGACAATTTGATGCTTGGACACTTGGTCAGTCAATTTGACGTCCGTCAAATTCATGCCTGGACATTTTGATGGTCCGTTATTTTCATGTCCGTTATTTTCAGCGCCCCCCCCTCTGGTCCACACTAGAACGTAATAAACCTAGAACGTTTTTAAAACATATAGAATTTTTATAGATCCCCAATTTTTCGCTAAAAACCTATTTTTCGTCCCTGCTGCAAAGACGAAGAACCATTTAAATCGCGCATTTTCACGAAATCCAGAGGCGAAAGATTCAACACCAGAGTACGACAGTCGTACCAGATACGTTCTAGAGTCTAGACACTTAAAATGTGTCAAATTTAATTTCGTACCCCCTAGTCTGGGGGAGTTATCAACGTTCCTACAGATCTCATGGTCGCGGCTGGAGAGGGATATTCCTTCCCCATTCCCCACCCATCTGACGCCTATATATAGAAAACACCCCTCCCAAAAATCGTATTTAACAGTCTTGCGTTTAAACCAGATTAACCACTGCTGACAGCGCGATAGCCTATGTTATTTCCTAGTGTATTTCGGCTGGGTTGGCCCGGGCTGAAATCAACCGACCGAAATACGGTAGGAAATAGCGTATATCCCGTTGCGTACTGTATGTCAACTGCGAGTCCGTGACCATGTACCGGTAGGCTACTAACGATGTTCAACTTCTGACCATATAGGCCTACACCGAACGGACGAGAGGAGTTCTGCGAGAGCTTCACAGACGACGAAGAAAACTGCAGGACAGCCAAGGAAATGTTTCTCAGCTCAAGGTTTAGCATGAGAAGCATTCGTCATCGTTTTTCGCCACAAGCAGATATAGGTCTAGGCTTGAACGGACTCGACATCAACTTCAGCAGCCGCTTTAGGTGGTATGGCTGAAAGCACCAACAATGGCTATTGCATCAGATGTTACCGTATAGCATGGTCTGTCCTTCCGTCTGCTAGTTCGTCTGTCACACTCGTGTACTGTACCCTCGTGAAATTGCTGAACGGAATAAGATGCCACTCAGCAGGGATTATGGAACGCTCGTGTGGACCTGAGTGAAGGTCAGCCGAGGAAAGAAGAGATTACGAGACCAGAACGACGGAACACTCCCAGTTAAAATTTGCTTTGCAAGTTCTAGCGATGCTGCTACAGTGCCACGTGACTGGTTAAATCTGTATCAAGCTGCTTTCGCGCAGTTTCTTGTAAGAGAACTGCGACTGATCCATATATGAGCGGCCTGAGAAAAAAAAACTACGAGGGATGTTTGTGAAATCAATCAATTTTCCACTTCTGACTCCTGCCATTACCGGTTGGGCGTATCCAGGATTTTTGATTCAGTTGTACGAGGTAAACAGTCGCGTGAAGAACATAAGGGGGGCCAATAACGCAACCCGATGGAGTCAAACAGTCTAACCGGTATCAAAATAAATTGTGGAAATGCGTTTGCTAGTAGCCTGCCATAGTATCTCAGTATTTCCGCAGCATCCCGCTGTTGAGCACTACCCAGTCCACGAAGCAGTCTTTCCATTGTTGTCGCTTGTGGTTTTATGGAAATTAGCCAATAGGCCTAGCTATAGGCCTACTGTCTAGTCTGTATGAAAAACTCATCGATCGAAATTCACCGAAACCATCGCCGCTAATGGCTGTCGTCATACACGGCATTCCTTGAGGATGATCAACGTAAAGAGGTTTCCAATTCAGTCAAAACATGGCAGACAACGCGCCTCTGGCGGAGATCCATTAGCCACCCACGATATTGCTAACAATAGCCTACTTGCTACGTGTAGGCCCACGTTAAACATCACACGGAGGGCTGAATGGTAAAGCCCAAATTCCATTACGCCGACTTTGCGACAAAGTTCAACTTTGTCGCGGACACAAATCATGAAAGTCTGCGACACAAATCATGTCGCCGACTTTCGTGATTTGTGTCCGACAAAGTCCGCGGACTTTGTCGCCGACTTTGTCGCCGACTTTCCCCGCGCATTGTATGGACTAAATTCCATTAGAGCGACACAAATGTATTTGTCGCGGACTTGTCACGAACTTTGTTGCAAACATCTTGACATGTCGAGATTGATTGTGTCCGCGAGTTTCATGATTTGTGTCCGCGACTTTCCCCGCAGGGAAGTTTCGGTGAAAGTCGGCGTAATGGAATTTGGGCGTATGTGAAAAAGGTAAAGTCCGGTACAAGACCAGAAGCGCTTTTACAATATCGGAAGTGGCAGCTGATTGGCATGCACGAGCTAATTATACTGCTGCACACTATGCGGCCATCCATTGCCCCCGTCAGCGAACAACTGGACCCGCGGTTTGCAGCAATCAGACATACCACTGCGCCAATCAGCCGCACTATGCCTTCATTTCGTAGCCCGTAAGCTACTACTCATTCTCCATCCCACGGAAGGTAGGAGGCTGAGTTGATCTGAGCATACAGTAGGTTAGCAACTTGCTTAACTAAACTTTTACTTCTAAACACTGGTTATCTGAACGAGTCGGAACGACGTACTACGGATGTCTGTAAATGAGCAGGCTTGCTTTAAATTGATAATGAATGAATGAATGAATGAATGAATGACTGGTTTAATGAGACGCATCAAACGTGCATCAAACACTGCTATGAGCAATACGAATTTATAACACTACAAGAATACACCAATAGAAACAAACACTGAATAAGTCCATATTGTCTCTAAAATGGCTGCTAAAGTTTTTTCTAAGTCAGATTTTTCATATTCATCGGCATACGTTCATACTTTTTGTCTATGATTGTTACCTATTTGGTCAAGTACGGTGCAGATTAGCTGTTTTCTACGTCAGCTTTTAGGCCTATACTGTATGCGTACGTTAAATCTTTCTCATGGCGTCGCATCGTCCCATCGCACTGACTACGCCACTGGTAGGCATATCGTGACGTCGCGTCACGTTGACGGAGTGTCCGCAGATAACGTCCGACGATCAGTATGCTGTTTGGTGCTAATGGGGCTAAGAGTGAAGAAGTTGATTGATTACGGACTACATCATGTCAAGTGTACTGCGCAACACTGGAACTGCCGCGGCAGCTTGTTGGAGATGGTCGGCCCAAAGTGGACTTTTCAGCTACGGGGTTCGCTCGACTGCTTCAACTCTTGTCCATAAGCATGCATAGAGATCGATACGACCAGAGACCCCGTCTGACACATTATGTGTCATTTGGACCTCAATCAATCAATCAATCAATCAATCGAAGAAATTTGTATAGCGCGTTTTACAGTCCTGAACGGCTTTTAGTCAAGTGTACGGCCTACCTGCCCTGCCCAGACATTCTCTGCTTGGCTGTTTTTGACGTCATTCTCGAAGCCTTAGTTGCAACAGCGATTCCGCCTACAATATTTCTTCTGGGCGCGCCACTGTCAGCGAGTGTTTTAGCGAATCGGGTTTTGTTCTATAGTACGTCACTGTGCGGCACGCTGCTACGTGTTAGTGTGACCTGGCTGCAATCAGGGTCACCATGCACGCTCGCTCGCTCGCTGGATGCACGTCGTCCCATTCCGCATCTCGTCGTCACCTTCGACGTCGTCGTCGCCGTCGTCATTGGAAAACATTTCCTGTCCGGTGTCACGTGATCGTATCGGCCCGGCTGAAGGGAGCTAGCGCGGATCGGGAACGCAGCGGTGATGACGGAAGTAGGCTTGAGAAGATAGCGGAAGATCAGTCACGTGCTGCGTTCACGTGATCGTCTCGGCTAAGCGATGGCGCGAGTCGCACAATCACGCAAGCGTCAGTCCGTCGTCCATTACCAGACTGCCATGTATCACCATCGCTTTTTCGCACGGCACAGCTCCAAGCCTTCAACATAAACATCCCACGCTTCGTGCCTAGCCTATCCTATAGGTAGCCTATCTATTCCGCGCTGAACCATGCAGGTGCGACGAGCTGTACTGTTTGTGTGTACTGTACGTGACACTACGTGTAAAAGATACAGGTGTCGCAATCAGCGGACAGACACGTTCCTTATATCCAATCCGTCACCGGCAAATGTTACAAAACATGTTTACTCGTTCGAAAAATGACAGACAGATAGACAGACAAATATATTAATGTTAATTAAAGACCGCAGTGTATACTATAGTTTCTGTCAGCTGCTGCACTTTAGCCGAGTGGCAGATTGATTGTGTCCCGTAAAGATCTGCTAAAAGCGACAAAAATAAACTGAACTTAATACGACGTGCATGCACGTCGTATTTCAGTTGAGTTTAGTTCTGTCGCTTTGTACGTTTCTTAACGCCCTAGCTAAAGGAAGACAGTCGTGATTTAACCTTTCTGATGCGCTGCGGGGCGAAGAATCTTCCATAGCTTGGTTTTTGTATAACACCTCACACGATAGTGTGAGTGTTGTAAGGACGACCTTCAAAGTATATGGGAAAAGGCAAACTTTGACCCTCAGCCAATCAAAACCCCCTAAACCGATCATCACCAAATTTGAATGGCGTGATTATGAAGTAGACGCCTACCACCAAAAAAAATTTAAGCTCAATCCGCCCAGGGGTTTTTGCTCCCCATATAGGTGAAATATACACCCCTTCTGTTCGAAATTTACTACACTTTTTTGGTTCTTGAACTCGCCTACAGGCGAGTCCGTTAGGCCGATTATTACGCTTAGTACGTCAAATGACGCGGTTCTGCGCAAGGCGAAGAGTTGCCAAGTTGGGTTCGACCTGTCTCATGTCTTTAGGCCTATATTATAGAAGAAATGATTGTCAACTTCTGAGCCTAAAAGAAATATTTCTTCCAAAACGACTGTGCTTAATTTCATCAAAATGGAATAGGCCTAAAATAAAAATTCTGACTGTATACATATATCAGCGACCACAAACAAAAGCACAGACGCTAGTAAATTCATACTCTTTCCCATGCTGTGCTACAGCAATGGGACAGATTATTAGGCCTATTACTAAAATTATTATTCTTATGTGGTAGGCCTAACGGCGGCGTACCAGATCCAGTTGTACTCTGCTCTGGCACATGCATACAACAAAAAACGTTAAAAGCATTATGCAGTCTCATTAGCAGACAGGTCCGTTATGCTTTATTCTATTCTATCTTGTTATATGTACAATGTAACATCGACAACCGAACGTTTATTATCGTTACTGTTAATACGCAATTATGCATACAATTTGGCCTGCAGACATTGCTGATCGGGCGCCAGTAGGAACAATTGGTCTGTAAAAACGATCCGTACCGCGAGTTTTTTTTAAAGTTTCTGTTAGCTTGCATGGAGAATTACACGAAAATGGATTTGGTATATACGGCACGTCGGCGAGAGAATGAGATGGTACAACTGTGATCATAAAATCCACTCAATATCGTTACGCATCCACCGCCGACAGGTAAGTAAGTAAGTAAGTAAGTAAGCTAGAAGCGATTAGAGTGAACGAGAGTCTACTGTCTAGAGCAACTAGCGTTACGCGCATATTTAAAGTGCACAATGTCAGCCAGTTACTGAGCGGGTATTGTACAGCCACAAAGGGGTACGAGTATGAAACGTAAAACGACGAGTTTTCAGATAAGTATCGGCGCCAGCATTGCGTAAACTCAACGAGATAGCGCTGCCAAACCCGAGTTGATTGACAGCTGCGCTGCACGTAGCCCCGCCCTGTTTCTGTCAGATGCGAAGTTTTGTCTCGCATGTAGACACCCTCTCAATCGCAACGAGCGCGGATCACAGCTGGCGGTGAATAGTGCTGATCAGCGAGCTCAATACATTCTGCGATAGATAATCCGTCACATTTTAGTCTCCGGTCTTTTAGCTTCTTGAGTTCTATGTCTTTTCGTACAGCGAACGCGCTCGGATGAGCGACGATACCGAACCTATCGGAAGCAAACTTGTCTTATTATAATGAATTTATTATAAATTACAGAAAATTAGCAGTTAAAGCATTTTTCGATTGTAGAAAAGAAAATACGACAACAGATCAGTTTTTAAAATGTTAAGGAACGAGATTGAGACCCCGAAACCACTATTAAATTAAATAAGCATTTCTATAAGATTAAGCTTATGTAGGAGAAACTCAAGATTCCAATTTCCAACCTCGTGTTCCAGTTTGACTTTTGCAGCGAAAACCTACTTTTGCATGGGCTAGTCGAACTGCAAACTACACAATAAACTGGTTTAGAACGAGCCCATGAAACAATCGTAAATATATAGGTTATTCTCACAGTCAGAATACAAGTGGCCATGCAGCTTTTTGTTTTTGTCTCTTAACTCATACAACCGCAAATTGGTACAAAATCGCGACTTTAACACACTTACTTCTATTTAACGCATATTTACTGGTCCTGTGACTAGACAAAAATTCTCTAACGTCCAATGGTCATAAATACGAAGATGTGGACAAATAAAGGTCAGAATTTTAACGTTATCGTGGTATAATGTAGGCCTACATCGTTATACATGGCAGACACATTTCACTGGCAAGAAACGAAAAAAATGTTATCTAGATCAAAGATAATGGCGTGAACAAGTACATCACTATCTCAAAACCCAGACCAAGACTAAAACATAAAAAATAATTTAGACACCGTTCAGACAAGACCGAAGATTCTAAGTTTCAACGACCAACGCCAACTGCAAAAAGTAAATAAATCATCGAATCCTTTATCTTGTACGGTAGTTTATTCGTGGACTGTATTGTATGATAATTATGTCAATTAGTCCGCAAAAGTGAGATCGGGTTAAAATGAAATTAAAGTTGAATACGATCAGAGACAGAACGAAAACAAAAACACAAAGTGGAAAACCAGCTAAATGGCTCATTTTTCCGTCTGTTTTCAAAACCGAGATCATGGTCACGAGCCACATCATTAATCAAATATGACGATAACAAAATAAAATACAGCAGCGAAAGATTCCTACTTCAGTTGGACGCGTTGGAATTCAAAGCCACTTAGGCCTAATTCTTAAATGTGCTGCACAATCTTTAGCTGCAGCTGCAGTTTACAATGAGGCCTGCAGTAGGCCTACACAAGTACCCGCTGACTTACGGTCGGGGTGAATACTTATACTTCCCCTGTTCGGCTTCTTATTCCCAGCAGCATCGTGGGCTAAAAAGTTGGGAGCATCAAGTTGCAATTTTCCGACAGACAACTGCACATTTCCGACAGGGAGATTACGGTGCTCCGAATTTTACTTTACCCCCAATTTTTTCCCCCACGAGGATTCAAATGGGGCATTCTCAGCTCAGTTTTTTTGGAAGAAAATCTGCGGACAGGCTAAAATTTGCGGAAGGGCAATTGCCGCCTCTCCCTCTTCTGCTACGACGCCAGTGTTCATCCCACTTGATATAAACAGCTGTAGCCTGGAGTGACTACATATAGGCAGCAGTTCCCTAAGTCCAAGTATCCATTAGCGCCGAAGCTCATAGTGTCAGTGATCGCAGATGCGTCACCGCTGACGAATAAAGAGACATTCACACCACGCAAGTAGACCTACTACGCACTCATGCGCGTATACGTGCGTTGTATATCCGTATAGTCTGAATACCGCTTAAGGCTTGCCGACGAACCGCTGAATGTGTATCTATAGGAAGTTGTCTGTCGGCGGGCATTAGAACAGAGACGGCGCCACTGCGTCTTGGTTGTCAGAGTCGCATGCAGACGACGATGACACATTCGTGCCGCCAGGAAACGACGCATCTATCCGACTCACTCCCCGAACGACTCCATCGATTTCCTCGCCGCACAAGTTGCAAACGACTGCTATAAATTCACGGTAGTTCGTATATATAGTGTGTGGTCGACGATCGAAAGAACACGTCTCTGGTTATACTTTCTTCTTTCATTCGTCAAGACCTTGCTGTCATGTCACGAGCAACGCCTACGACCGCGGAGTGCATGCGCACTGCTTAATCTCGTGTGATTTTTACGACGCAAAAATAGAGGTGTCGTCTTTTATTCCCCCCCACCAAACGCAACACAAGGGTTGAACGATATTTATAAATAAAAGCTGAAATGCGACGGCGCTAGTTGCTTTTAAAAATTCTAAGTAAATGTCACAACTAAAATAATCTCCGAAGAACAAACCAAAAGAATGTTTACAGTGTCAATATTTCGTCCGTTGAGTGGTAAAAGTGGCGCTTCTATAGTTTTGAGAAAAACGACATTGAAAGTTTTCATACAAATCACACTGTTACTATCCACTGGTAGGTATACTATTACTTTAACGCTTTTATTTGTTTGTTGGTTAGCACAGACTTTCGGTTTTTACAAAAATAAACTGTTTTGTGACAATTATTCGAAATTAGCCAAGTTTTTTTTCCAAATCGTGTCGATGTTATGTGAATTTTGTCATTTATGCACTTCTTTGAGTGCGCATTGATCCTAGCTTTAGATACTTAATTTGTGTGCATCGATCTCAGATCAAGAAAGTTAATTCACTTATGCACTTTTTACGCGCGAAAGCAGGTACTGCTATAGCGCGTCTTAGCCATCGCAATTCTGTCTGTCTATCCGTCCGTCCGTCTGTCCGTCACACGGGTGGATCAGTCAAAAACGGTGCAAGATAGAATTACCAAATTTTCACCGTCGGCTGCCTGGAACACTCTAGTTTCAGGAACCGTAAAGCTTTTTCATAAATTCGAAGGGGGTCACCCCGAACGAGGTCGCTAAATGAGAGGGGGGTGGTCAAAATTTGCGATTTTTGGCCAATAACTCGCTGTAGCTTATTAACGGTGCGAGATACAGGCCTAGGTCACTATTAATCACTAATAAAAAATCGTATACTGGCTTTCGATTGGCGCTGAATTCAATGACTTGGATGACCTTGAACGCCAAAATAGGGGGTTTTACGGATTTTTTCGCGATATCGGGCTGAGCAAGTCTATATCATTCACAAGGAGGCGCCACCGTCACCAACGCCACACGCGCCTATGGCCGATGTGTATTATGGTCCCGATGGGCCGAGTCCAAATGATATGCGATTTTCGAAACTATAACTACTGAACTGGAAATGCTACTATAGGCTTTCGCGCGTCTCGTGAGCTTTGCTCAAATTTCTTGTTTTAGTTAGTTATAAACTTTTACCGCCCGATATAGGAGCTAATTCATTTATGCATAAACTTTGAATGCTTATATCTCAGCAACGGTTTCGAATATTACGTTTTTAGTTTTATCACTAGATTCGACGCATTTTTCTGCATATGGTGGTATAAAAAGTGCCAAAAGTGCATAAGTGCGTTTATGCACTTTTACAACTCAACGGACGATTTATTCGCAAAACGCACGGTGTTCGGGCATATGAAGTGGGCTGAATTTTTACGCACATGTTTAGTGCAAAATAAAACTCAAATTGCATATTAACGTTTCGCATCTTACTATTTCAAACGACAGTTGTAGGCCTATTTTATCCACAATAGCAAAAGAACTTGACATTTGGCCACTAATAAAATTGCTACCATTTATGTTTTAGTAGTCTGTTGTTGCTGCACTCACATACATAAACAGACTATTGTATCACTTTCAAGTTTTTGACGTCCGGTGACCCTTGATCTTTGACATTTGAAACTAATAATTGGCAAACCGGCTACTTTTGCTTTGACCATCGTACACGCTAAATATTGTTTTTCATTGAACCTGTGTTTTTTAGTTAGAAGTTGGCACAAGACAAAAAGACAGACGGACAGGCAGACGGGCAAGACGCGTAATGCTGCCGATGACGGCCGCATATAAAGCAACTCTAGCGGAGAAAGGAAACGCTGCGAGGTCATGATCGTAATCATGACTGCAAACATAGCATAAACATAAAAGCAGATTTGTGTAATAGCGCCATTAGCGTTAACGATAACGAGGCGAGCTTATGATGAGGTAGCATATATGCAGGCCCGTCGAAAGCCACAGCGGGACCCGGGGAAACATTTTCGCGGGGCCCCTCTGGAGAATTTTTTTGAATTTTCTTTTTAAAATGGTGCATTCTAGCGTACTTTGTATTTCTGAGCGACGGCGGGGCCCCTCTGGAGAATTTTTTTGAATTTTCTTTTTAAAATGGTGCATTCTAGCGTACTTTGTATTTCTGAGCGACGGCGGGGCCCCCAAACGTCGCGGAGCCCAGGGTACCCACCCTCTTGACGGGCCTGAGCATATAGTCTGAAATACAAATATACAACATCGAACGCAAAACAAAGATGATAACGCAACAAACGCAACGCGTTAAACGAGTTAAAAATTAGGCGAAACAAGAAGTTGCAATTAAATTTCTGACAGAAATCCGCCATACAGCTGCAGATTTCGAAGAAATGCTCAGAAATAATTTCAATTTTATTTCATCAAAATTTCACCAAGATGTGGGTTTTGAGCTTCAATTTTTGCATTTCTGGAAGAAAATTTTTCGACCGAAAATTATCCGACAGTTTTCCAGCAGCTTCCTGACCTCCTCCTCCTTCTGCCACTGTGCCACTGATCTTTGCTTTTGCCGTTGCGACGCCTGCGCCGGCTGCGTGAAAAGTGCGCACGGGCGTTGAGTACGTTGCGGTTACGTTGCATTGGAAGAACACGGCACTTGCATGGCTGCAGCGGTCTCACACTGGCTGGACTAGAGGCGCGTGGGTCGTGTGACTAAGTCTACTTGTCAACAGACCGGTGCCGCCGCATTGTGCAGCGAGTCTGGCGACGCACCGGACAGTCATGCACGTAGCCTGCTTCTCACAGGTGGGTCGTTACGTCATTTGATGCAATGAGCGTTGGGTGAGGAATAAAAAGTGTTAATGTGGCGTTGTTTTATTTTGAAAATGAAAACCAACGTTTATTTTAAAAAATAACAATAAAGTACGTTGCGATAACGAAAATTACAACGTTAAAGTGTTCTTACGAAAAATAAAGAAAAGCTCTGTTGACCTTTGTTGCAACTATGTTGTTGCGTACTTTCTTGCGTTTGTGGCTTGAGTTGCGAATAGAAAATAAGCTTTTCATTTATCGCCTACTATACATAAAGAGTGAAAAAATTACGACACTTTCACTTTC
>Ga0209671_1004219_pt1 | contig 14163 bp, 11 predicted proteins | sample WorMetHERISLAND2_2_FD_187401 | JGI IMG/M metagenome (GOLD analysis project Ga0209671, IMG submission 187401) | Marine gutless worms symbiont microbial communities from Max Planck institute for Marine Microbiology, Germany - Olavius geniculatus... | ecosystem: Host-associated > Annelida >... | reverse complement strand
CGGCGAAAAAAGTTAGGGGTCCGGTTTTTTTTGTGACACAGTGTAGAACGCTTAAACAAAAGTATTCGCAGCACAAAAAAGACAGTAAGTTATCTCAGGCTCTGTAACAATTTTCTGACTAGAATTGCAAATAATTTCGAAAAAATACCTGCAAATTTTGGACTTAATTTTAATGATTTTTATTTCATAATTGAATAAAGCATTAAACAGCCACCAATCGTTTATTCTCGTCATCATGTATAAACTGTCTAGGTCTAGGCCTAAAGACAGATATTTCATATAAACCTTGATGTCGAATTACCTTTATTCAATGGGGGCGAATTGTCCAAGGTGAGGGGACGAATCAGCCAGGTGGCGAACGTGCTAGGGGGTGAACAAGCCAGGGGGCGAATCAGTCAGGGCGAAAGAGCCAGGGGGCGAATGAGCCAGGGGGCGAACCGGCAAGGGGGTGAAAAAGCTAAGACACCACTTTCACCATCTTGTTTCGATACCATCTAGTCTTGTTAGCTGAATTAAGATTGGTTGTCACAGTGGTTTTGTGTCACTTGTCTGGTCTGTCATTTTATGAACATTGTGCACAATACTACCGGTATCAAGTTTTAGGGTCTGCTGCAAAAATTACTCACTCAAACCCAAAGTGTTCGATGAAACACCACACCGGACTACGTCATTCTGCATCAAATCCAAAAAAGGGAACGACTTTCTCGAGTGTCCACATCTAGTGTCCACAGCATACAGGTCACACAGACACCCTGTTACTTTTTCGCGGACTTATGCCCTCTATATAGCATATGGGCAAAAAACGAAATTTTCATCTCTAATTCTAATCCAAATTTCTTGTGGTCATTTTTAGTGGTTTGCAGTTCCTGTGCAGTAGGGTGAAAATTTTTTGCCCCCATTTTTTGCTGGTGTGGTCCAGTGCAGTGTTTTGTTGGACCAAACCCTAACCCCAGTGGTGTTGTGGCAGGGGGCCTAGTTGCTTCCTCTAAATTTTGAGCTGTAGGACAGTTTTTTAAAATAAAGAAATTGTTGTTCAAAATGCAAAATTTGTGGCTGAAACTCCATATTTTAGCAAATTTTATGGATAAAATTTGAATTTTGCACACCCATAATATGTCAGAAATTTCTCGCTACCGGTATCTGTTGAAAAATTGCAATTTTTCTTTTCTTTTCACCTGCTTTTTTAACTGACATTGCTGTTTAACTTTGACCCTTACCTGAACCGTAATCCTCGGTCGCTATTTCAAATTTCTGGATGGGAGACTTGTGACCTTGCTGAAGTTGTATGTCAGCATTATAATCGCATTTGATGTCTTCATTATTCATTGATCGTTGGATGTTTCAGATGTGGCTGTGGCTTTATTTGACTGAGAAAATGTTTGTAGTTATAAATGGAAGATGCTAGAGGAAGACGCTTTGAGGCCATTTAGTATGGTTTCAACTGTCAGGTTCAGAATGTGAAATTGGACTGTCTGGTATATGTCAGCAGAACTTTTAAATTGTTCATGACTTGTTGTGTAGGTGAAACATGGGGCGCAAAAAGATCAGCATTACACCAATTACAGATGATCGCAACAAACAGGTGCTAGTCATATGTTCATGTGATTGCTTAGCACTGAATGGTGCAAGTGTGCAATAATGGTTGAGATCTGTGCTGAATATATACTGTAGTATTTTGTAGTACTGGTAGTCTATGCATTTATTCCAGTCACAGGCGCGCGGTAGCGCAGCCCTGTGTTAATGGCGACCGGCTAAGTCAGTGGAGAATGGCAAAATTCGACCCTGCGCAGATCCGACACTTCTCAGCCGATCGATACAAAATTTGAAATAGGTGATTATGTCTGCGAGACGACCTCCTGTGCAAAATTTCGTGCATATCCGTCCATTGGGGGCTTCTTGGCAAATGGGTGAAATATAACGAAAATTTTTCTAGTATATATATACCTTTTTTGCTGACCGACCTACAGGTCAGACCGCCCTGCGGATTTTGAGGTGCGATGGCTCGGACAACGCGGCCTCACGCAAGGGTCAAACCTTTTTGGGAATCGAAATTCGAAGTTAATATTTAACCCCTGAAAAATCCCCCAAAGTTGAAAATTGGGCCCAAAAACGGACTTAGAAATTTTCGGCCAAAAACGCTTTTGTCTAAAAATTTCAAACCACAATCTGTTCAAACCACAGATGAACGACTGATTGCAAGTTGGTATCTGATGCAAGTATTTGCTCTTCTGGCATTCTCTTACACGTTACAGAACGATTTCAATGGCAAGGTCACAGTATTTGATGTTTATAAATGACGTCACAGTGACGTCATTGTAATAAAACTCACAGCTAATACTTACTATATAATGAAAATTCGAACAAAACGCATATATTTCAGATTCTTGTTTACTTTAAGACTTATTGGAATGGCACCATTTTGTAAACTTATTTATCGAACGACCCTCGTAGTTGTCTTACTTAAACTGCTGTATTGCATGCAGGTGACGTTTACGAAGCGTAAGTTTGGTCTGATGAAGAAGGCCTATGAACTGAGTGTTCTGTGTGACTGCGAGATTGCGCTGATCATCTTCAACGGATCCAACAAACTGTTCCAGTATGCAAGCACCGACATGGACCGTGTACTGCTCAGATACACTGAGTATAATGAACCCCATGAGAGTCGAACCAACAGTGATATCATCGAGGTACACTGGTTGAACTAAATAAGCACACCACACACCAGTCACTGATGAATTGTTTGAAATTCTTTTTTCATATTGGTGTGTTTTGCAGTGTCTGATGTCATTATTTATTAATCATATTTCTTCGAGTTGTGTGTTTTCTTTCTGAAAATACTTAACTATGGACTTATTTACACATTTTTAAAATTCTGACAAGAAGCACATCCAGTTTGTAGAACTGTGTTCCAGCACTGGATGTAAAAATGTAATTTCTGGACATGTGTGCTTGACTTGATCTAAATTCCAAAAAGTGACAGTAGGCTACCAACTACTGGTAGTTGTAGCAGCAGCAGCAGCTTCAGCAGCCAAGAATGAGCAGTAAGTAAGTAAGTAAGTAATGATTTCATTTATATAGCGCATGTGGATGTGGTAGTCCCGTTGAATCTGATTGCTTATTGTATTGCTGTTTCAGATGCTGACTAAGAAGCAGCATGGAGATGGCTTTCCTGTGAGTAGTCAGCATTTTGTCAAATTAATTTCATTAGGGTGACCAGGGTGACCAAGGTCTGAACTCAGCCTAGCCATCCCTTCATGGGTAGGTGCAGCAAGTACCAGTAAAGGCTGGAGCGTGATGTGTTAGCCTCATATCTGTGACCTGGCGATGTAAGTTGATGTCTGGCTGAAGGCTACGGAAACTGAGATCAGCGCCACCTTGTTGAGTTTGTGGCTTGGGAAGTACTTTACAATATGTAATCATGGTGGTCATACTGTCAGTGTCATATTCAGTGTCACCTTACCTTACTTCCAGGGTGGGAGGGTCTTACACTTGCCCAGCGCTGAGGACGTATCAGTTCGGCCCAATTCGCGTCCCCAAGTGTAACCACAAGGTTACAGGTAACGGCTATAAAGCTGTAGACGGCTGTGAAGCCTAAATAGATGGCTGTAAAGCCATAGTCAGCTGTGAAGCCGAAACCTGCACAAAAGCACTGGTAACGTGTAGCAAATCTGCTTTCGTGGGTTTCGTCAGCTCTTAGCTCCTACCCTCCGGATTTCAGAAATCTTTCGGGTCATCGGTGCAAAGCCCCACCACCACGACAAGGTGGATGACCATGGTGGGGATTCAGTGTCACATTCTGTTGAATTTTGTATAATAATATTGAGTGGCATGTCATTGAATGTTGGTTTTGCCAAGACTAGTGATAGATAAGTTACTGAAATTGTTGACAGCAGGCCGCAAAGGGGACTCCCAAGGGTGGTGCTGACAGCGATAATTCTGAAGTTGAAACCAGCTTTGCTCTGAGTCCACAGACAGAGAAGACCTATCAGAAGGTTAATCAGGACTTCAGTGCCATGTTCGATGGAAAATCGGTAAGTTTTTATGTAAAATTACTGTATTTATATTTATATTACTGAGTCTGTCCAGAATTAGTTGGTAATTCATTATTGGTATTTAAATAAGCCATTTTTAAACTTGGTAAAATTAATTCTTTTTGCTTATTGATATATTGTAGGAAAATAGCCGTCATTTTACGTACTAATGTTATTTGTATGCTTAGTTACCGTTAACATTGTTATGGCACGAAATGTCCTCTTGTGTGCTGATATGCTGTTTAGAAACTACTCAGTCACATTATGAGATGAGAGCTAGTATGCATTAGTTGCAGCTAGTTTTCTTGGCCTGAACTTCAGTAATCTGCTTATTTAGCAGGTTTATGTTAGTCTTTTTTTAATGTTTGCCATATGCTGATGTCTTAGTTCTTTTTTGAGATCAGTATTATGAGTTATTTTCAGTCCTCCAATAGACAGCATTGATAGCGGTAAAAATTCGAATTAGGAAAAAAAACGAATTTAACATCCCTATACTGTACGTTTGAAGTATTGATGCAAGTGACCATTGGACGCATCGCAATTGTTTTGCTGATGCTGAAGTTGCTAACGGTTGCAGGAGGTCTGTGTATTTTCTATAGTTTGCTGCAGTTTCTCGGAGCTTGTGGATGTTCTGCGCTATGAGAGAGTGTGTGTATGGTTTGCGTGGTTGCAGCTGGTGCAGAGTGTGCAGAGTGCAGCTGGCATGGCAGCAGCCAGCGGCGTGACAGTTGCAATGCCTACGCTCTACACACTGCCAGCAGTGCAGCAGATCCAGAGACTTGCCCCAGTCAGCCAGACAGCCGTTGGACCAGCGCCGGAGACCGTAACAACGTCATCACAGTCCCGAGCTACGACAACAACACTGCCACAGCTGATGCCGGCCAAACCCGTGACATCAGTAGTCTCAAGCCCCGTCGTCCTTGCACCAGTGCCGACAGTTGCTACATCAGCAGTGGCTACGGCAGTGACAGCAGCAACATCTGCTGCTGTGAGCTCACCTACTACGACAAGCAACCGCCGGATGCTGCGCGTCATCATCCCGAACACACGCAGTGCTACGACAGCCGAAGATGTAAGGGCTGTCTACATGTAAGACTAAACGAAAACTAAAACCTGCGTGCAGTTTCGTTGTAGGCTTGACCGAAACGGCTTAAAACAAAATAGCATGCAAGTATTAGTTTAATTTTGCGTTTAGACATCTTCTAAGCCAGCACTGTGCTGCCTTGCATTAGAAGTCATATACTTCACAGAATTAAAAATAATGGGAAGCAGAACATCGGTATATTTTTGCAATTTTATAGACATATTCTGCGATTATTTCCTCATCTTTTTGGTCCTTGTTGCTTATTGTATTGCACAGGCATTGTCTGGCTTGGCTTGTCAAAATGACAAAAATAACCAACAAATCCAAAGTTATTTAGTAAGAGTCATTGCCAGTCTACACAACTTGTATTTGTTCTACAGATGACAGCATGCAATTTGTAATTGCATGTTTTGGCTGAGGGTATGACCCCAAAATCTTTCCTTCCCATGGAGAGCAAGGACCTCATCTAAGGGCTGGTTTCTGGATCTTAACTGGCCGGTCAAGTTAGTGTTAACTGACAGATGTGCATAACTCGTGTTTCCTGTTGCACTAACCAACGGTCAAAATGGCCAAAAATTTAACTGGCTGAAATCAGTTAGCTAACCGTCAATCGTAGTTATTGTATTTAACGCAACTTTTGTACCATTTTGCAAGCAGTTAATTGACGAATGTGATACTATAGAATGGTTTTACTGTATAGCAAGGTCTTCAAAACGCTCGAGGAGACGTCTGCTGCTACAAATTTTACTACAAAATCCATTCATAAATGGACAAAATAGCTTGGCTGGCTCATGGGCTGGCTGACATGCCTTGCGCTCATATTCATGATGCCCACCTGCGCTAGGCGGAAGTAACGGCCAGTCAAGGTTTTGTTCAGAAACGTGCACAAACTTAACTAGCGAGTTACAATTAACAGACGGTTTACTAACTGATCAGTTAACTAAAAGATCCAGAAACCGGCCCTAAGACAACATTTTATTCAGGGTTCCCATGCTGCCTGGAAAGTCCTGGATTTTTTTTTCTTGAAAATTCCAGGACGTTGTCCCCTACTTGTAAATTTTGTGATGCCAGTACGTTATATTTAAACATTCATGGGCTACAAAAAGATTCTGGAAAATTTTTCATTTTGGTCCTGGAAAGTCCTGGGTTTTTTTGTCAGTAAAAAAGCAGGAACCCTGTTTATTGGACACGTGTGTGTGCCAAATGCGTCTACATTTATCCAGTTATTTAATCAGTGTGTACAAGTGTGACAAACAGGTGACAGATAGACCATGCTATTAGACCTCTAAGCCGCCGACTTAGCTGCCGCCGTTGCCGCGCCATGATTTTGCTAAGCCGCGGCGGCGAAAATCGCGGCTAGCCGGGAAAAATTTGTTAATATCTGTTTGTGTGAACACTAAAAGAACCACAAAGTGCAGTAGCAATAACGTCCTGTACTTTAACTTTTCCTACAATCAGTCGCAAAGTATTACAAATTCCAATGTACGCAACAATTACTACACAGTGCATAATGCTGTGCAAAATATGCCGGTTATGCGTTGCATAGATGTAAAAAATGTTCCAGAAAAAAATAAACGTTAAATGTCTTTAAAGACGTGGCAGGAAAACTGTTCATAAACGTTGCATAAAAACGTTAGCCTTAATTTGTTTAACCTGTTGCTAATACCTAATGCGGTAGGCGCAATACAGCTGGAACTGGGGAGATAGAGAGAGAGGAGAGGGATAACCTTATTCAATTTCAATTCAAATGTAGACTAACTAAGCAAAGTAGCAAAAAATGGAAATCTAAATGTGGCCTGTTAATTTGTTTCTGTGATGATTTCAAAAGTGCTTATCGAAGTTTTCAATAGAATTTTCAGTAAACGTTTTTTAAACGTAGAAAACATTCACAAAATGAAAAAAAAATGCAAAAATGTGGCAAACGTGTGAAAATGGCACGAAACTGCAGGAACGTAGCAAAAATGATAAGCTGCCGTCGCCGCGAAAATCGCGGCTAAGCCGGGACCTTAGCCGCAAAAATGCTAAGTCGGCTGTGAAATTCATGGCTAGCCGGCTTAGGGGTCTACATGCTATGGATTACTGTGTGGCAAGTAGTGGCATGGTTGTGTAACGGTAATGAGTGAGACTGGTGACCAAAAGGTCTCGGGATCGACTCCCGAGTCGGGGCACTGTCAGGTAACAATCTTGAGCAAGTTGTTCACATACACGTGTCTTTGTTCACCATGCAGTATAATTTGGTACCGGTCAAAGGGCGGTGATGCCCCGAGGCTGGGAAGGTAACCGTAGGTCTGGTGGCGCACTGGCCATGCGTCACGTCTTAAGTGGTTTATCCACCTGCGGGCTCAGCGGCCAACATATGGGAGATGAGCACCCCGCCTATGCTCCTAATGGGGCACGGCCTGGTTTGCCTTTTGAAGAAGTGATTCCATCTTTTAAAAATTTAAATTTCTACACAGAATCAAAATTTACTGTCCCACATTTTGAATTAGGTGATGTATTGTCAATTAACAAACATATGTCCACTCCAGGGGTGCTTGCGATGTGTGTGTGTGCAGGGCAAAGCCACGCTGGTGACGCCGATTTTGTCACTGACAACACCAAGCAGCCTCGGTGCAGGAAGCAGCTTTGCATCAGCACTGCCAACTGGATTCACTACAGGTCTGTATGTGTTTTTTAGTTTGTGATTTAACTGATTGGTTAAAGACAGTGTCATCTCTCAGTTATTGCGGATTAAAATATTTCTAGCAGATTTGCTCTTGTCAAGTAATAAGTAAGTAAAATGTGAATTTATGTAGCGTATGAACACCAAAAAGCTTGTAATGCAATGCATATTAGTACTCTAAAAAGAAAACATTTTAAGTAGTTGTCCGAAAACACATATGGTGTGAACAAGTAGTTTTGCTGGTAACTGATTTTTTTCTAGGCAGATTTTTAATATGTGCAAACTTTGTTGGACAACATTGTTACTGATGTGGAAGTCTAGTGCAGAAGCACTTTTGCTTTTGATGCACTGATGGAAATTTTAATTGAATTTGATTCAGTGCTTAATTTCTGTCAGGGACCTAAGTCATATAGGGATTGCTGTTTTAGTTATGCATTAAATTTAGCAATGGTCAAATGTTCTGATTTGGCAAGAGATCATTCCTGATTTTTTTGTGCCGCAAGATACTGGACATTGTCTTGAGTTTGGATGCGGGTTATACTGTATCTTATGAACTTATGTAATCGGTTAATGCTGATAGTTGCTATCAGTAGAAACTAACAGTCTAAGAGAGATCTGTAATCTGGATGTTGCAGAGTTTCAGTTGAACTCAGCGGGAGATATTCCAAACCTGACTCCAAACCTGTTGTCTGGACAATGGCAAGGGCGTGGCCCACTCTCAGCTGCTATACAGATGGCTGGCATACCCACTGGGTTAGTTTTACTGCACTGTCTAGATTTACACCACTGCCATACCCACTCCTCTTTGTCTGAAGCATGCTGTTTTTCTCGCGATTGCATCGTCTTCGAGCTGGTCATTTGTTTGTGTAGCCTAGCAAGAGAGTCACGCTTGACTGACCGCGATTTCCTTAAAGCTGACACTGCCTTCCATGAAAGCAAAAACCTGCACCATCGTTTCAAGAAAGCACGGTCAGTCAAGCATGACTGCTGCTAGGCTACACAAACCACGCCCAGCTCGGACACGATGCCAGCGCGAGAAAAACAGCCAAAAAGCAACAAATAATAAAAATCTAAAAAGAACAGCTTACCGGTCATTTCCGTGGCAGTGGTGTAAGTTTTATACTGAACTGTAGAGCTTAATTTCCGCGCTTTTTCCTTTACTGTCTTTGTCCGCCCGTTCATCTCGTCTGACCACTTTCAATGCACAGCTGCGACTGCGAGAACAGATATGGCAGCTAGCTGGCCTGGCCTAGGCTAGCCAGCTTGCTGCCACGGCTGATCTCGCAGTCTCAGTTGGCATTCACAACGTTCATGACTCGCTGCGCCGGGCCGACAAAGGCAGTTCAGGAAAATTGTGCAAATAAGCTCTACAGTTCAGTATTTGACACAGAAAGTACAGTACCGTAAGTGTTACGTTTGGCATCTGTGCTTGATTTTGCCCTTCTTTTTTAATGCCAATGTTGCAATGTTGGGTTGTTATTTTGTTTTTCTTCTGGTCGTTTAGGTTGCGGAGTGACCATTTTAATTACTGGTGGGAATTTTGTCGTTAAACGCTTGTACTATGTGTACTGGTATATATGCTTCTAAAGTAGTGTGTACTTATGTGATCGAAATTAGATATTTAGATGACAAACTTATTTTTGGCATTTTTTCGTATTGCAGTTCTAATGCTGCTATAACTGTTACCTTCGTTACTGTTAACGATGTTGGCAACAGCAACATATGGATGAGTAGCGATGTGAAATCGGAGAATTTCACCACAGTGCTTGGAGAATGTTAACTGCAAACACTGTGCATGGTGCTGTGTTGCAGAATGCATATATCTGTTTCGTATGCACAGATACTTTGAGCAGAACCGAATATTTTAATAGGTTACTTAAATTCGTCAAAATACAACCTTTTATTAATTGTTTTTGTTGACGTTTTTGGCAACTACTCCTGCCTTCTTCTGAACGACTGTCTGCGGGTGTTTCTGCGACGGACAGTAAGTAATCGTAGGGGTGTGGAAGTTGTATTTTGATGAATTTGCATAACTTATTAAGTTGCCATTTCAACTTGTGAGTCTGTTCAAAGAATCTTATGCTGTTGACAGGCAGGTGATGATTCCGCTGGAGATGCTCGGCTTACCATCGTCAAGCGTTGCCACGTCGTTGGCAACCGCACCTGTGAAGATGGAGGGGGCGGAGCGCGGCAGCAGACCGGCATTAATTGCTGCTGCCTCGGAGTCCGTGGCAGCCAGTGCCACTGGGGCTGACAGCACTGCTACCATCAGCACCAGTGCAGGAGCTGTGCCAGTGATGCCAATCCAGCCTCACATCATCGTTCCGCTGCAGACCACCAGCGGTCCATCTCCGCAGCCGACTGTTGTTATTGAGCACGACGAGCCGTCAGAGCCCAAGAGACTGCGGATTGCCGACGAGGGATGGACATCCGACAGCTGACAGTTTTCAGCATTACAGTGCTTGCACGTGTGCGATAAAATAAAATAAAACTAGAAATTTGGGGCAAAGCTTAACGTGAGTTCACCTGGCGCCGTAAGTCCAATTGGGGGAAGAATTCAGGGGATTGAAATTCCTCCGGTAGCAATTTCGCGTGGCCCGAAGTCAAATGCATTAGCATACGTAGAACGCTTACTGTCGACTTAGGGTGGATAAACATTAGCTGCATGATCTCAGGTGCTAGTGGACCAAAGTTCACAAAAAATTTTTGTTAAACACCAGAGGGATCGTAGTTGATAACGCCGTTGACCGCTTGTTGACATCTCCATCCATTCCAGAGATATTTGCACTCAAAGTCAGAAGTTCTCCTAAATAACACCAAATTTTGGATGATTTTTGCCCTCCCAAATTTTAAGGGGGCGGTGCCCCCCAAATGTGGTATTTGCGTTATCACCCTTACATAGCAGCACATCATGTGGCAAAGTTTCATGAGGCAGGCTACTCCCCCAAGTTCTTGTGGCTACGACGCTGAATTTTAAGCCAATTTTTGACCTGCATTGTAACAAATTAAGGGGAACCCCTGTTTCCAGTGAAGGGTGCACTAGCAAGACTCGTCTCTAGCACATGTAAAAATTTGTGAGTGCAGCACCCCTAGGGGCTGAAATATGGTGTCCCAAAAGAGTCGGTTTAGGTGGGTATGATTTGGCCTCTAGACCCCTTTAGTGGACCAAAGTTCACCAGACTTTTTTGCTAAAATGCGGGAGAAATCGTGGTAGATCAAATACTGGTCCTATTTTGAATATCTTCCTCCTTTCTAGAGATATTCACCATCAAAGCTCGAAGTTGTCGGAAAGTGCACCAAATTTTGCATGTTTTTTGGCCCCTAAAATACTTTTTGGGAAGGACCTTAGAACACACTTTCGAGCACCGTGCAAAATTTCTCGGCGACCGGCCGACATTGAAGCAAATAAAAAAATATAAATAAATGCCAGCAAAATATAAGTCTGCACTGAAAACTATTGTTTCCGGGTGGACTAACAAATGTTTGCTGCAAGCCTCGTTGACTGTTACAGTGTGGTGCTCCAACCATCGAAGAAGTTGTACTTTATTGCACGGGTTTGCACGTATCGTAGTAACGCAGAAGTGATGACATAGGTTGTTTCACAGTTGATTTAGCTTGTTTTAATTTATTTTATCACATGTATGAGCTTATTGCTGGTGCAGCTGTTACCTGGAATGAAATAGCTGCCCAAGGCAATTGTACATTTTTTCTGTACCCGGAGTGAATCGTGTTAGATTTAGAAAATACAGCATGCATTTGTTGTGCATGTAACTGCTGCAGGTCATTTCCCCACTGCAGAATAATCGACTTTGTGCGTGATTGTAAGTAGCTAAGTGTGTGCATATTTAAAGTGCACAATGTCAGCCAGTGGCCGAATCTGAGTCACTTGGCTGAGCCGCTAGGGGGAGCAGTAGGCCTGCTGGAAGCAGTGAGTTTTAAGGAGGCGACGGAAAGTGTCTGCAGAGGTAGAACTACGGATGCTAGAGGGTAGTGAGTTCCAAAGTGTGGGGGCTGCAATGCTAAAACCGCGGGAGGCAAAGGTTGTGCGGACACGTGGAACCGATTGTGACATTTCATGAGCAGATTGTTGTCTATGTGCTTTATCATTGAAACAGAGATGTGTTTGTCTTACTGATACTTGCACCCCTGTCCTCCAGTAGACAGCATTATGAGATTGATGACTGTCTGGAGGATAACAGGGAAGATTATTCGAACTACCATTATGTTAATTACATATGCATGCGTATAATGGAGTTCTTAAAATTTTCGGTTGAGCTTGTTTTTTTGTGTTTCTGTAAAGGTTAAACTTACCATTCCATTACTATGTGTTTTTGTGCATTTTGCCTGAAAAGGCTGTCCCTGAAATGACCTATACTGTGTCGGGTGGGACGTTAAACCTTACTCACTCACTCACTCACTCTTACTGATACTTCACGTTCCTGTGTGCAATGATTATATATCATTATCTGGTTTTTCTTTTTGTTGTTGGCATTAACAGTATTGTGACGGCAGTGTTTGTGTGTGCATGTGAATGTTTGACATCAAAACATGACCACAGTTGATATGTGGATGTCTATAGAGCTAAACAAGTGTACTGTCAGAACCCAAGTTGGATAGCACTTCTTCGGGAGTAATCTCTGCCGGATAGTGCGCAAAGAAGAACGTGCGTGCTTCATCTGTGCAGTCGGACAGTGTTGGAATCGATCAGCTGTGTCGTTGCACTGAAATGTGGTCATGTTAAGCATGAAAACAATGCTAATTGTTTCCAAGCCCTTCCAGTTGCTCGATCTGTGTACAGAGAAAGTGTGTTCACCATCTTTTAACGTGCCACGCACGATACCTAATTGTGTGCAGTTTATGTGGCACTTTTGTTATTTTTATGATGTGCAAATTAGTGGCAGTGAAAATGTTAAATTTCAGTATTTTTGAAGATGTGGATTTATTGCTGAAAGGTCAAGTAACGGCTAATAATTGCAGTTTTTTTCGGCACCGTTTGTTAGGACATTGTTACCTTTATGAATGCTTATTAATCCTATTTATGTCGTGGATAGTAAAGTGTTATGAGCTATCTCAGATATCGGTGAGGGACATAGTTTTCTTGATAACGAAAGAAAATTAAATGAAACATACTCTTAATGACTTTTTGTTAAAAAAACTTATTTACCATGGCAAGTGTGATGCTGTCTGGAGGATAACAGGAAAGATTATTAAAGATCATTAGAACTGTCATTTTTGATACATATGCACAATTGTAATCGGTAGTTCTTACAAGTTTGTGTTTCTGTCGTTTTTTTGTGTTTCGTATTTTATAAAGGTTAAACTTTTTGTTTTGTTATTATGTGTTTGTGCAATTTTGCCTGCAAAGGCCATCCCCGAAATGACCTATACTGTGTCGGGTGGGACGTTAAACCCTACTCATTCACTCACTGATGCTGTCCTTTGTGTATCAAGATATTCACTGTAAATACAGTCCTGAATGTTCATTCACATTGCTGTAGTTTATTGTGTTTTATACGAGAAACAGCTGACTGATCGCTACTACTATATTAACTGTAATAAAATTTACTATGAAAGAATTAAGTTTAAAATAGTGGTACGGTAGTAATTGATTTGTGAACTTGATTAAACTAATTCAGTAACTTTGATCATGTGTGAAGTTACAAAAATACACTTGTTTTTCTGCTAATTTTTTGTGCTCTCAAGACATTAAGTATATGCATAATTCTGTAGTGATATGTGATCTCAGAGTGGTCTGAACATCGTGTTCATATATGTGAAATTTTTATGATGTTACCCATATTTTGTAACTCATTTGTGCAAACATTATTTGGCTTTTGGCTGTGCCATTTGTTTTGTAATTTTGTCAGTCTTGTGGACAAAACTGATTTGGGGATTTGATTTATTCATTTGAGTTTAGTTTTTTGGCTAATCTTAACCAGTAGCACCGTGAAATTTGTGTTGCATCATGTTGGCAAGTCCTGCATGTGCTATACTGCAACTTGTCTTTTATCACCTGTGAAAAAGTTTGATGATAATTAATTAAGCTAATTTCAGTGGCATGCTGCTGATTCTTTGGAACTTGGGAATTCCGCTTCATTTTTGGCAATTTACCATTCAGATAATTATGGACTGTAATGTTTAACATTTATCTGTTGCTTATTTTGTATATTTAATGCTTTCATTCCTGTGGACTATTACACGGTATTTCATAAAAAGGACCCCTTTTTGTTTTTTCCATAATTTACTCAAATTATGAGCAACTTACATGAAATTTTTACCAGTTGTAACTGAAGAAATACTAATTCGAAATATTTGAACAAAATATGGCAGTTGATTAAATATTCTTTGCTAGTCGTGATGTAACGCTGACGTCATAATGTGTCACA
>Ga0209671_1004216_pt1 | contig 14166 bp, 8 predicted proteins | sample WorMetHERISLAND2_2_FD_187401 | JGI IMG/M metagenome (GOLD analysis project Ga0209671, IMG submission 187401) | Marine gutless worms symbiont microbial communities from Max Planck institute for Marine Microbiology, Germany - Olavius geniculatus... | ecosystem: Host-associated > Annelida >... | reverse complement strand
TCAGCCTATCTGGCTGGGGTTAAGGTGTGTCGGGTGGCAGGTAACACAGTGTGATCCCATACTGCTGGTGATGCTCCGTAGCTCTGAGATGGGGTTCCCATTAAGAGCTATATCACCACCTTTATTTTAACCCTTTTTTACAAATGAAAAGAGAAAGCATACTGAAGCAGAGATTGTGGCTTTGATGGTCCGGTCTGGCGTGGCTTTGACTTGGCAGATGCAAAGCCTGCAAATCTCTTATTGGGTGCTGTGGCCGCTGGCTTCATCTTCGGCAATTCATTCTTGTCAGTTGTGCTGGACACAAATAGCAGAAAAACACGCAAAAACACATTTAAACTGTGCAGTTAACCTTGAACACAGGGGTATTTTACCATACTTTGTCATCACCACCAAGCAATTACCTTTACAGGCAATTTCTTTTAAAACCAAAATGTATTACGCAGAAACGGAGTAACATATGGTAGTGAAATCGTAATATGTGTTTTTTTGTGAAACATTGAATGCAGTGTTTGTCGAGGTGCAATAGAACTGTTAGTGACCAGAACATGTCAACCACTATGATCGCAAGAGTTTTACTTCTGGAGACCAGCCTAACCTGCAATAACCTGATTTTGAGAACTCTGAAAAAAAATGGGACTGGCTGAAAAAAATGCAAAAACTGAGTGCACTTGCAATTCATAAACTACGCGTCATTGAAAAGCTAGACAAAACATGCAAGTACAAGTTGCTAACAATTCATCATCAAATGAGAAACATACGTTTACAGGTATAAAATGTTATGCATTCTATATGTATCAAATAATGAGAAAAAAACTGATTAAGATATGGATATGTTATGATTATAAGTGTCATGTAGCACGACTGCAACAATCACATTTTAATTTTCAATCACCATTAATCACTCTTTTTTATGCGTAAAAGTGCCGAAAGCAGTAGTCATAGAACAGAGTTTTCCATATCGCTCAACACATTATAGGTCATTTTGAGGATGGTAGAAAACAAACGAACACAGGCGGAAAATATGCAATTAGAAAAAACGTGCAACTGTCTAACAGTGGAAAGTCTAACTCATACCTTTTGTTATCTTTCCCAGCAGGTACGCCGGCAGTTTTCTTCTCTGGACCAATGCCGGGTTTTCCTTCAGCCACTTTGCCACCAGCCGTAACAGTCTTGCTTGCAGCAGCACTGACTGCTGATGTCTGGCGGCTTACAACTGACTGTTTGTTTGATTCAGCAGCAGTGAACTTGGCGGTCTTGGTGTCTTTAGCAGCCGGCTTGTTCTGAGCCACAGGAGACTTAGTGGCCGCCTGTCTCGACTCAGACGAGCTTGTCTTCAACAGAGTACTGACTGCAGTGCTGCAGTTGTACGGTTTCAGAAGACGGTTCAAGATCAGTATCTGCTCAGCGTTGGAATAGTGCCGAACGTCGTGAAGTCCTTTCAGCTGGTTGTACGAAGGTGCGGGAATGCCACACGCATGGCGGGTCTTCGTGTCACGTGCCACGACGTCACCAAGTGCCTTGTACTGCCACCGCAAAAACGTCAAGTTGTTTATGCACTACGCCAGCTTTGTTTTAAGTCACAGCACAATCGATTCAAGTCAAAGCACGACCACAAATAGCAGTCTACAAATACCGTTGTGCATCGCATTCCTCCCATCTTTGACTAGGACATAATGCACAGTATCCACAGGATCCACCATAGACAGTGAACAACGGCAAAGAACGAAAACAGCATAACACTATGTAAAAGCACATTTGTATTAGTCGTCAAGTGTTTTTCTTAAGGTGAAGTCAAGGTGGGCATGACGATGGATTTGGTCATGTTAAGAGTAAACAGAAATTTAAAAAAAGTAATTTCAGAAACTATGAGACAGATACACCATTTCCTTATCTTCTGTGTATCAGATCAGTTGACTACAGCGTGCGGCAAAAAAAAGTAGCCCCCTAAAGTTTTTTGCCGTTTTCTCAGCAACCGCTTGGAATTTTAACATGGAATTTTACAGGTTCATTTACAGAAACGTTCTACATCTAACTGCTAAATGAAATATAATTCTGTTGAAAAACGATGAAATTATAGACTTCTGAACATGACCGCCTACCGATTTTTCAGCATTAAAAAATGTTTAAGCTAAAAATGCTATTTAATTTTCAAAAACCAGTTACCACGTTACTATTAATGACGTCAGTGACGCTTTGACAAACAGTAATTTATTTTTTTTATAAATTATCACTAAACTGTCATTCTTTTCAAGCAATCGCCGGCTGCCCACCGGATTTATCTTCCAGCAGGACAGCGCACCAGCACACACAGCGCGCAGCTCAGGAAACTGACTGCGGGCCAACTGTCCAGATTTTATCAGAAAAGACCAATGGCCTCTAAATTCGTCGAATGCAAACTCGGTGGACTATCACGTGTGGTGTGCAATGTTAGAGCTTACCACAAGCTTAAAACAAAACCAAAAACAATCGCGGAACTCAAGGAATCGCTTCAGGTTATCTGGAGCAACCTACCACAAAGACCAATCGACAAGACTGTGAAAGACTTCTCAAATTAAGTGACTGACGGCTTGTGTTGGAGCTTGGAGCTGTCGGTGGACACTTCGAACATTCACAGTGACAATAGAACTTTGGCATCTGATCATTAGTTCACTGTGTTGTTTGACTTGTTTCAACGATGTTACTGAACTGGTGTTGTAGCTTGAACATTTTTTCACGCTGAAAAATCGATAAGCGGTCATGTTAAAAAATTTATGACTTCGTCATTTTTCAATGGAATCAAATTTTATTTGACATTTAGCCGTAGAACAATTTAGTAAATAAATTTGTAAATTTCCAGATTGAAATGCTAAACGGTTGCTGAGAAAACAGCAAAAAACTTTAGGGGGCTACTTTTTTCTGCCGCTACCTTGTAGGTCACTGAATGTCACTTTTAAAATTAAGATGTTGGTCTGAAAGTTCTGCATTTATGTTCACTTGCAGTGAATAAATATCTATAAAATCTGTTTAATTGTTTATTGGTATGTAAGGCATGATGACAAGTCTCTAGGAATCAGAAACCATAGTGGTGGTATTAACATGAAATAAGAGCTAATGCTCACGAGATGCACAAAAGCCTATAGCAGTTCCTGTTCGCAAACTGTCAGTCTATCTCCAGCCATTTCATCGCAGTTCATTCTTAAAGTGTGCACTGTGCGCTGCAACAGAAGATCGCAAAAATCAAAACCCCTTATTTTGGAAGTTCAGGATCTTCCAAAGTCATCAATGTTGATATGACTGAAAAGCTAGTCACTAGTGCTCGTTGTGATAGACAGCATGTGCATGCCTATCTGCAACCATTTTCACGAAATACTGGCCAACAACAGTAAGATAACGATTTTTACGGGGTACCACTCTTTGATGCCCTCATGCGCAGGTTTCCTTGAACCTAGAAAATTGAAACTTAGACAGTCAAAATCTACGTACAATGCTGAAAGTTTCATATGCAGCTTCTCCATGTCTATCTCAATTGATTTTGGTGCAATTCGCTCTTGAAATGTGTCTCACAGACAAAAATGGCCAAAAAATCTATAAAAACTCATATTTTGGCGTTCAAGGTCATCCAAGGTCATTGAATTTGACGCCAATCGAAAGCCAGTGTACCACTTCCTACTAGTGATTAGTAGTAACCTAGGCCCTATATCTCACCGTTACTGAGATACAGCGACTTATTGGCTAAAAATTGCAAATTTTTCCTACCCCCTCTCATTTTGCACCTTTGTTTGAGGTGACTTCCTCCAAATTTATGGAAAAGCTTTATGGTTTCTGAAACTAGAGTCTTCCAGGCAGCTGATGGTGAAGATTTGCTGATTCTAGCTTGCACTGCTTTTGACTGATCACACACGTGATGAACAGACAAACGGATAGACAGACGGACCAGGGTTCATAGCAAACTGAAAAGACAAAATTCAAGGACTTTTCAAGGACTGTCAAGAACATAAAATTGCAGTTTTCAAGTACCAAAAGTATCGACAAAAAGACACATCATACTTGCGCTACATCAAAATTTAACAAAATGCAAACAAACAAAAAATATGTAATACACAGTGGGAAGTTTTGTTATGTAAGCTAGTGAACTATAACCAAATAGTGGTGAAATGCCAAATTCTACAAGAATGCTTTCTTCAAAATTTTAATATGCAAAAATTTCAAAATATGAAACATTAAATTCAAGGACTTTTCAAGGACTTTCAAAAACCTACTCTGTTTTCAAAGACTTTCAAGGGCCTGAAATTTTTTTCAAAATTCAAGGACTTTCAAAGACTTCTCAAGGATCATAAACCCTGACGGACGGACAAACAGAATTGCAATGGCTAAGACGCGCTAAAACAGTGTAGCGTAAAAACGTGCGTAAAAACCCAGCAAAAGCTACAGTGAAAAAGCTACAGTGAAAACACCATAACCATTACATCACATCACAGGAGATTCATACCAATGTAATATTCAACCTAACAGAAAATAAGCCACATGTTTTGACAGTTCATTGCTCAGCAGTGACTGCAAAATGACACAAGTGATACAAAGCAGCAATATATCAACAGGATGCAAGAATAACTGCTAAAAAAAAATAAAGTCTAGTACTTGCTAGACTTACACTTCTTACACAGCACTTCTTACACGAGATGGACTCAAGACCAGAAATGCTTTTACAATCTCGGAAGCGGCAGCTGATCAGCATGAGCTAATGCTCTGACTAAATCAGAGGTAGCCTATATGCTGACAGACACACCTGGTCATTGAGTGCAGGATCATCAGCTTTAGCAAGTTTGCCTTCCATCTGCATCATAGTCAGCATCACCAGACGACGCTCACCAATACGTAGCATTCCTAGCACAAGCACAACTGACCAGGTGATCAAACTGTTCAGTCCTTTGTTTGCAGAACTGCAATATAAACTAGCACAAAAAATGACAAAATGGCAAAAAATGACAAAAAAATGACACATGGTAAGTAAGTAAAATATTACTTGCAAAACTTCACAGTACACAGTACTACACACACATGCTTAGATACTGATTACTGTTCAGTGACTACTGTAATAGTTAACAGTCTTGCTTTTACTTCCTAGCTGCAAATTTCGTCACCAATCTACATACCTGTTAAAAAAGATAAAAAGCACCACTACACTACATTTGGTAAGAGCCTCCAAAACCCACCAAAACTTTTGACAGCTTTCTGATTAATCATGCAATGAGACAGAGAGAACTAAAACATTAGTTCCTTAGTTGACAGAGGTAGAAATTATACTCAGACAATAAGACCCTTGTTACCATGCTCTGTTTGCCTAAGAAACATCTAGTATGAGATAATATACTGAACGAAACAAAATAGAACACGAAGAGATACAGATAACAGCAAAGAAACAAACGCAGATTTATGTTACCAGCTGGAAGAACGCAGTTTGGATTATATCGAATGAGAATCAGACGTCGGCCATCCAGTCGAGTTCTTTCACGCTTGAACTTCTTGACAGTGTTCTCAACCTGCTCCTTGCTACTGAACACTAGATATGCCTGCCTGTAAACAGTGCATTGTCCACATTCCTTCCACACAAATGCTTGCCACAGACAAACAGCCAGTTGAAATGTTTTGAAGTTTTGACTTGATAATGGATTAAAACAGAACGGAGCGCAATCGTAACAGCGGCCAGCTTGACCAGAAACATACACGGCCCCAATGTAACTGCAGTGGAAAAGCTTGTTGAACAAAAGGAATGTGACGATACAGAGTCAAACATGGTCTGGTGGGTACAATGTCACAGTGTGGTAGGATCAAATCCCACAGACATACAGCTGTGTGTTTATGACGATGACCATAGTGATAAGGACAGCTCGATGGTTATGGCATTGGACTGGTGATCAAGAGGTCGAGTTTTGACTCCCAGCTGCCTCCGAATCAAGTAACCCTGGATAAGTTGTTCATGCCTATGTGCTTGTGTCACCAAATGGTATTGGTCAAGGGGCTTTGATGCTCCGTGGCTGGGAAGGTGACCATAGGTTTGGTGTTGCACTGTCTACCCGGGCTCGACGGCCATAACATGGAGATGAGCACCCCACCCACACTAAGGAGGGACTCGGCCTGTTTTACCACACTGCTGCATATTCTTACTGTAGCTTTTATGTCTTGACAAGAGTTCAGTGTATATGCTTTGTGGGGCGATATAATGAATATCGCGATACAGGTGAGGAAACGAGTAACAGTACCGTAATACATGAAACTGTCAGATGCAACCGATATCGGTCTATACATATTCAAGCCAAATCAGCTGGCTCGGTGTGATGAGCAGCAACTAGATTTTGCCCTGATAATTATTACAATGTTTGCATATGTAATTACGCAATATGAATACTGTTCTTCACTGTTTACAAAGTACTGTGATGTGTCTCAGGAAAAAGAACAATTTCTTATCATTGGTTATTTTATACAATGTGAATGCATAATGTCTTTCTGAGCCCAGACACTGCTACTTGGATGTCAGAAATACCACGCAGCCCAGACAAAATCTCATTCAAATTCTTTGGTCATCAAAAAGACAACAAGCTAGACTTAGTAGGCCTACACCTCGTAAACTGCCGCAAAACTGATTGTTTTGTGCATGCGATTGTGTGTGCTAAGTGCATCTGTATTTCAACTATTAGTGTAATGTAGCGGTCACATCAACATCACAGTTACAAGCGTAAAGTTGTTCTTAGATGATTCTTTACAGTGTTGAACATTATAATGGACAATTTCTGCACGACAATAATTGCACAAATGATAACTTATACGATGAAGTTGATGACACTGATTAAAACATGAAGTAACAATGGATATTGGCCAAACGAAGTACTAGACACAAGCAATGTGTTTTCTGACCCCGAGTGAACCCAGTTTTGTTTTGTTATGTTCAGTAAAGTGTTTGCATTGATTGTTTCGAGTTTGGTTGGATGTCACTTAGCTGTAAGACTATGCAAGGAAGTGTATCTCCACAGAGAATACACAAAAATAAGCGGTACATAAGCGTACTGTGTATGAATGGTTTTAACTTCAAGATCTGTCAAAATTACTACTGTACATGCTTTCAGATTAATTTTCGAACAGGCAAGAGAGTTTCACTGTGTTATAAGCAACAGAGTCATATGAAAACAGTGGCACTTAAACTGTTATCCTCGGTGTCACACTGTGGCACCGAGGAGTTGAGTGGGCTTGTATGACACTCTGGTTCAGCCAGGATGATCCGAATCATTCTGGTCTAGGAAGGGATATCTTGATGATGCTTGATTAAAACAATGGGGCTTGCTGTATCACTAGTGACAATGTGTGACTACATCAAGACATTCAGATGACCAAGTGACTTAGGTGAGTACAGATCCAAGACATCTGCAATGCATATTGGCCTCCACACTTCTGTTTCTTCAAATTTCACTCCCACTTGTGTTGAAAATGCTGTTAAAAGCCAACTAACCAATCAGCTAGTTTAACCAATAATTACGCTGATGCAGACAACTGCACATATTATGTCAATTTTCTGTAGAATGTTCAGAGTCAACATTAATTAATGCGTTTATGCTAAGGTCAGCAGTATGTCGTCACTGATGCGCAAATGAAATATTCTTATGTACAAAGGATTCACATAATCATCAACTACCGATATTAAGTGATTCAAATACTTGACTGCAGATAACTGGGACAACATGGGTGAGAATATTGCACGACAAAAATAACAAGGCACAAAGTGTACAGGATGGATTTTGAAGATCTCAGCGGAAACTTATCTAACGCTAAATAAATATGTATAATTATCTCCGCTAAGTGTGAATGTAAGTGAACACTGGAGGAGGTTATGAGATTAGTTGTTCTGTCTGTCGGTGTATGTGTCCGTTGTTCCGTGTGTGTGTGTACATGTCTTTGAGGCACCATATCTCCATAACGGTGCCAGATAGACGCATGGTTGCAATGGACCACCCGTAGGAAGTCAACCACCTCGAGTCGAATGGTCATGTGAGTGTTGTCACGTGACCCCGAAAGGTCAAGGTCGTGACCCCATTATCTTTGAGGCGCCATATTTCCATAACGGTGCCAGATAGATGCATGGTCACAATGTAGCATTAGTAGCAGTAGCAGTTGTAATGTTTAAATAATTGCTTCGCTTGGGGGAGATATGCACTCTAATGAGTGCCTTCTAGTTGTATATGGAATCATAACTGTCAATTTCTGTTTACAACTTGCACTATATTGACCATTCATCATGGGAAGTGCTGTTGTCGCATAATCACAGAGACGTGTGCTACTGTGTAGTTCTTTGCTACTCACCTGTTATTTGATCTAGCATATGGGTGAGAAACTTCAATGCCCCATGCTTGGCAAACTATATTACGTTCCATGTCATACGACTATCCACAAAAAAATTGTGTATTGACAGTGGGTATTAACACATCCACAAAGTGGCTATGACGTGCTACGCTGCTGCAAACCGTGCTTTATGGAAAGTTGTTTAACATTGCTATGGTGACTGTATTCTGCACATGAAAGCCATTACTGTCAGTTTTAATAATGACCTTACAATGTAGTCTACAGGAGCATAAACCTGACAGGCTGCAAAGCTGTGTAGGATGGAAAATTGTTCATAAAGTTGTAAAGGAGTGTGTAGTGTGTGTGCTAGTTACAATTTACCCTCGAAGGAGTTCGGCTGAGCTATCTTTGTGAAAGGCAATGTCTGCATCTGGAAACATCTCGGTCAGCTTCGCCTTGCAAGACTCCGATGTAGCGCCGACGTTTTTAACGATCAATATCAGATCATTCCATGGCTCTGTCAGTCAACATGACAATATGATATCATCACCAATGGTTTCTGTTACTCAACTGATACAACAAAACACACAAGTGATGCTGTAACAGTAAAAATGACAGTCAAGAGTTTTTAATAATGTTACGCATGTGAGCTGTGAGTCCGTAAAAAGGCAGACATCATGCTCTTGTCCATATCTTCACGATGTACAACCTTTTTTTAAAAAGTCCTTTCAGTGATGCATTCTGTGTAAACTTGCAATACGATAATCGCTATAAATACTATCACATCTAAACCATGTATTTCACAGCTGTATGAAATATAAGTTTCATTGCAACTTATCGTACCAACTAAGGAAAATGTGGCCATGTAAACGAGCTGGCACTGAACTTAAGAAAAGCAGTCATGAATTCATCTTCTAAGATACAAAATACCACATTACAACGTCATACAAATCATTTTTCACTGTGACTTGTCAAGATGCCCATCGAAGGCATAACTGGAACAATCCAGAATTCAAGTCTAAGACACTAATGGTGTCACTAATTGACACTAATAGTTGAAGCTAATGATCAGCTGACAATGTTTTGTTTGCAGGATGTGTGGCAGAGTACTGCTAATCATCTGAAAAGAAAGATATGGCACGAGACGGCTTTGGAAACGTTTGCTTGCCATCAGCTACCTCTTCAAGCAACTACAGAAAACCAGTAAACTTACCACAAAGATGACTCCAGTGTGCAGCAGAGAGGAGAAGCTCAATAATCCAAAGGTTCGACAGTCGAAAGTTTAAGGGTTCTTTCCTATATACTTCTACAGGCATTGATTCAATCTCTACATATCCTCTCAACTAAGAGTAGGGTTAGGGTTAGGGTAAGAGTTAGTGAAAATGCATGTCGCCATATACATCTTCAGATTATCGAACCATTGGACTACAGATGCACAACTGGGTGCAGGCAATAGAAAAAGCTGCATATGAGTGAACGAACAATCTGTGTCAATGCAAAAATTGTGAAGCTGATAGGTGTGAAAGACTCTTAACAGCAAATAACTTGCTGATGATCAGTCAGGTAAGGTATTTTAATAATGTGCAGACTTCCCCTTATTACTAACAGTATTATTATACTTACCACACAGTGCTGAGTGAGAAATTGTTCCATTTCCTGCCTTAACTGTGGCGGGCTTTGGACACCCACAACATTTTCTACAATCCTAAGGTTATCATACAGCACTGGTACTAAAGTTGTACACATTAAAGCAACCAAGAGAATAAGAAAAACCAACTCGACCCAATGCCTCAGATTCAGTTTGCTGATTTTGCATGCCTTATAAATCTCTATATTATTATAATTATATTATTATTCACACGTATACTGAATAAGCAATTCAAAACACTGCAAAGTAGAGCAGTGTAAATACTAACCAAACAACTGCTGCAAGATAAATAACAGAAAACTACCAAGTAACACTGCAAATAAGTAAAATATAGTATTGGTCTTACTCATTTCGTCTTCCAGCATTCTGCTTTCTTCTGCAACACCATATTTAAGCGCTTACAGCCAGCGCAATCCAATACCACGAATCATCGGCAAATTTGCAATAAACACCAGCACTCTAATCTACTAGATATATGGCAACTGGACAGCGCATGTGTGCCCAATGTGACCCTTTTTGTAATGACTGAAGCACTTTTGGCTTAAGGGCTTACAACACAAATGACCTGTGCAGGTCTCACCAAGAATTAAAGCTAAATGCCATAGGTAAAAGTGCATCATTCTGTCACTAATTAACACAATGACTAGACCAGTTAGCAGGTATATATGGAAGTAGACCCGTAAGCCAGAGCCTAACTGTAAATTTCAAGGCCAGATTAGCATTTGCACGGCTTAAAGGTCTATTTCCACTACGGCTGCGCATTGCGTTTGAATGTGTTTAAATGCACCGCAGCACCGCAACGCACGTTGAAGCGCATTAAAACGGGCGAAGACACTTTTTGTAAGGAACATTAATGAGTTAATATGGCCGACAAATACGAACATTTATTGCTGTTGGAAGCAGCAGCTTGTTGCACGTGTTGCGCAAAAAGAACGCAGGCCTAGATTTTGGATTCACCTCGTCATCGCCAAGCGGGATGAGCAGGGCGAATATCAGCATCTGATACAGTAGCTACTCTATGACCCAGCTCTGTTCCAGCGATACTTTCAGCTGTCTGTCGATCAGTTTGATGACCTACTCGGGCTAGTTGGGCGTTTTCATTGGTCAACACAATTACTATCGCTTGGATAGTAAACAAAAAACAGAAACACTATCGGCGTTTCTACATGTATTTTAAACGCAATGCATCGCAACGCAACGCGCAGCTGTAGTGGAAATGCTTCCCATTAAATAAGCTGGAAATTTGTGTTTTTACTATCGTGACAATGCGCTGCACAGCGTGTTGCAGCGCTGCAATGCGCTAGCTATAGCAGCAAAGCAACGCAATGCAACGCCGTAGTGGAAATGCTCTTTTAGTGTTGGCTTAGCCGTAATTTTTGACACTTTTGTTTGTACGCTTTCACATAGTAGCACCATAAAAATAAACCTATCAAAGATCAAAAGCCGTAGCCGAAACTGTACAAAGAAGTAACTGTGAAATTTTGACTAAGTACATCAAAACTATGTATCATTTACACAGCAAATGTGACTTTTACCACACTTTGTGGTTTTTAGTGTTTACAAAGACCAACCGTAACAAAATTTTCTTGGCTATCTGCAATTTTCTCAGCAGCTTAACCACATTTTTTTTGCGGATTATTTGCAGCTAAGCCGTGATTTTCATGGCAGCGGTGGCGGCTTATCCAAATTTTCACAGCTGGGAGCTGGCTAAGTTGGCGGCTTAAATATCTACGAGAAAGCTTTCTCCTAATTTATGCAGTTACTCACCATGTGTAACAGAACAGTATGCATAAATTACACCAATACAGAAAACTGCTTGGCACTCACCAACTGTTGGGTGATCAGTAATCGGACCTGGCTGACTGATTTCAACTTCAATGCCTTCGCGCATTGTGCGGAGACTTTCCAATGCAGCTGCTGCTGCAGTTGCTGAGCCAAAGTAGAGTTCAAGATCACTGAAAGACAATATAATATTGGCTAATAATATTATACACTGTGTCCCAAAAAACATCCCAAACATTTTCAATTATAACTTTAAGAAGGATTATCAAATTTTAATAATTTTTGATATGAATATTCCTCAGACAACTGGCCAGCAAATGACCATTCATTTTCCCACCTCACCCAATGTCTGTTTCTGCACAACTTGGAGAAATCAGAACCAATGAAATATTACTTTTTTATCCAATGCCGTATGATTACATAATCAACGTAACACATAAAATACATTTTGTTCACATTTCTGACTTTTTGGCTGACATTTTATCCAGTTGTCCATTTTCAACTGCCTACAGTAAAACTAAAGGCAGGCCCATTACGCGAACATAAGCATGGAGATGCTTTCTCTATTCACTGACAGCAGTATCAATAATATTCTGCGTTAGACCAATCCAGGCTTTACCAGTTGCTTCTTGAATTCATGAACATTCCTGAACGTCATCTGGTAGAGACACTGCTGCATGGCAGTCAAATTTTGTAACAGATTGGCTCTTAGGCCCACAGATCTGGTTAGATAAAATTTATTGATGTTTTTTCATTCACTTCAGCACGTATTATGCTAAACAAAAAAAACAAATAAATAAAAGAATAAAAGCACAGCAATGATCCATTACCCAGTCCAACTATTAGCATCATTTAATGGTCGATCACACTCCATTCGCATGTGAACACATTTATCAGAGTTGATAATGTCCTGCAGAATAGGACTAATAAAGTCTGTCGGCTTCAGCAGATGCACAACTAGCTTCCTCTGATGACGAACTTCTGAAGTCTCTGAAACAAACAACAGCCACACATTTTCACTCGCTAGAACACATCTACATTCAGAAAAGTATATATACTTTGTTATAGTCATAAAAACAAAGATGTGAAATTCTAGTAAAAAATAATGACATAATTGGACTTGCAAAAAAAAATGCTTGAATGCAGCATGTAAAATCTGCTAACGAACAATTCACCAGTTGTAAGTTTTTCCCTATCAGCCAAAGAAAAACAGCCTTTGCTACAGGCTATAATGTATAATTTCAATAGGAAAGACATTACATTTCATAATCACTGCTCATAATCACTGTTCTTCTTCTTGGCGAACTCTTGTCAGAGCATTGCCCTGCTGATGACTTGGTGCTAAATGTCTCTATCCTTGACCTTTCTTCAGGCAGCGTGAACTCCAAAGTTCTAGGGTTGGACGTCTTCATCAACTGTTCTTAGCCAGGTTGTTTGTGGACGTCCGGCCAGTAATCACTAATCACTGTTAATGACCCAAAATGCACTCCTTTTCCAACACCTGGCAGTATACTTAATAACATAAGAAAATCTTCTGCATCATAGTTCCAGATTGGCAATGCATCACAAAACTACCATAAAACTTTAAACTGAAGCTGGTTCCAAATTTGGCCCCAGGTCCCGGGACATAAGCAGGGGTCAAGGGAACTTGCTCTAATAAAAGTCAGGTCCTGGTTATAAGCTGGGTCCGCGATACAGGTCGGGAGAATATGCAGCAGCAGTAACTTATACTAACAGAAACTGGGTCCTGTTAAAAAGCTAGGTCCTAGATACAAGCTGGGGTAAAGGCAACTTGTACCAATGTAAGCTGATGGCTTCTGTTCCAAGTTTTACATTATGCTGAAAACCAACAACAAATGAATAATGAGTACCTGCTGCAACGACATGCACTAGTGGTACACCAGTGATTGACAACTCCAGATATCCAACAGCACCGTTGAGACCAAGAGACTTCAGAAATTCAACTACGTCGTCGTCGTCATTACCAGTAGTAACTACTGGCACTGCAACCGCAAAACAAGTTTAATCTTAATAATGGCTAATATACCACAAAATGTTATAAAATGCACACCAATAGAGATCTCACGATGATAAATTTTGCTGCTCTATTCATAACAGCTGAAAGAAAACAGTTGTACCAGTTGTCATTGTCTCTGTTGGCGTTTTACTCTGTATGACTAGCAATATTAAGACTAAGTATTCAAAGTGAAGCTTTAGTGTTCATGCCATTTGAAAATGTATATTACAGTTAAATTACATCTAGTATAATGTCACAAGTAGCGGTCAACGGCTTCTTCTTCGACGAAGGCGGATGAACTGCGCCTCGTTGGTGCGATGGTCGAACACCAGCGGGAAGCCTCTGTCAGTCCCTAAAGGAGGGTCGGTCAGATGAGTGTCGATGCGCTGACCATAAAGTAACAACACGAATG
>Ga0209671_1004215_pt1 | contig 14166 bp, 8 predicted proteins | sample WorMetHERISLAND2_2_FD_187401 | JGI IMG/M metagenome (GOLD analysis project Ga0209671, IMG submission 187401) | Marine gutless worms symbiont microbial communities from Max Planck institute for Marine Microbiology, Germany - Olavius geniculatus... | ecosystem: Host-associated > Annelida >... | reverse complement strand
TCATGAATATAAATCAGCAGCATGCAAATGTCGATAAAATATGTAGCACAATATAATGCTGACAATTACATTTGGTTGACACAAATCAGATAAAAAATCAATTGTTCTACATTGTGGAAATTTACAAATTTACACTTAAATCTACACCACTCAACATCAGAACAGTTTGTGTGAGAAGAAAACCTTGTTTGTCCGATGATGAGAGAAACATGACAGTCATTGCAAATCGTCGAACTGAGGTCAGGTTTGAGAGAACAGGAAACACATCGAGTTGATCACTGTGCATAATATACACCACACAAACATATATCAGCCAGAGTGTGTGTGTGTGTTCATACAGTCAGTATTGCTATAATGCAGCCATCTTACTTAGCACCCAGGTGTTATGAATCTTGTTCGTCTATCTGTCTGCCATTCTGTCCCATAAAAAGTACTAACTCTAAAATAAAACTAGAAAGCAGTCATAGTCTGCATACCTCCGCCAACGCCATGTTATTCGCCAGGTGGCAGCACCATATTCGGTTTGACAGCTGTTTCCCATATGCCCCCTTTAAAGCAATGGTAACGAAAATTTCAAAGTGATCCAGAATCCAGGATTCCTTCCGGATCACGCCCAAAATTGAATCACTTGTAGTTTTTGCCATTCCCGGCGTGCCCTCAAAAGTTCAGAAAGATCCTTCCATAACTTTTTGAGTTATCTTGCTAACACACAGACAGACAGACAAACAAACAAAAACCGGCAAAAACATTACCTCCTTGGCAGAGGTAACTAGAAGTGCAGTCAAACCTCCACCAACGTTGTCAATGTTTACTCATTGTGTTTGCCACATGGCAGCACCACAAAATCTAATAAATTATAAGTTGCGCAAAATCTGGCCTTCCTTAATCCTGCTGATGAATTGTTTTGCCCTATCTCGCAATAGCGAAGAATCCGAAAATCCTGTACTGTGTTCAGACAATGATTCAGATCAACACCTAAATCTTGTACCTTTTAAGTATGGCAAATTCTAGCCTTCCCTGAAAATATCAGCCAAATCCACCTGTAACATGTTGTGTAATCCTGCTAACAAGCAGACATGTTAATACGCAATAACAAATGACAAAGTGTAAGCATTCAAAGCAAATGACAAACCGGATGTAAAAGTTCTTCAGCATCTCAATGATTTTGCTCAGCATGTCACCATCAAGTGCCTCGCCAAATATACGACAGTAACTGCAAGGATCAACTTGCTGCCAACAGATAGACACACATCGCACATACATACACCTGGATGCTTCACTTCTATACCTGATAAACATGAGCAATCAAGAGTGCTCAAACCTCTGCCAGAAATGGTGCTGCCACCTAGCTAATACAAATGACTCAACAGAGCTGCTATATTGTAATGCATGACAAACCAACATCCACAAACGTATCCAGATTAGCACTCATTCCTCCTTGGGCTGTGTGGAAAACCTCCACAAAATTTTGGCAAAAACCGTCCAGTTTTTTATCACCTTTCTAACGAAAACCGAATGACCTGAAAACATAACATAACCTCCTTTGTTTCAACTGAAGTAATAATTTCAAAGTTGTCAAGAGTATGACACGCTTCTGAATCAAAAGCTCATCAACACACAGCATCCCTCCACTGAATTAAAACTGGTTACTTCTTACGTGCGACAACATGTAGGGTAAGGGGGTTCCTTTTGAACAAGGACAAAAGCGGTACCCCCCTAAAAAAGACGTTATTTTGCCGTTATTGGCTCATACAGTGTGAAAACGGTTGCAGATTGGTAGAGACCTGCTGCATATCATAACAAGCACTGGTGACGGGCTTTTAAATTTGTCAACATCGATAACCTTGAATGACCTTGAACCCCAAAAAGAGGGGTTTTGATGAATTTTTTTTGCAATTTTTGGCTGCAGTGCACATTTCAACAGTGAATTGTGATGAAATGGCTGGAGATAGACCAAGACAACCTGCATATGAAATTTTCAGCAATAAACGCATGTTTTAGCAGTCCAAGTCCCGACCCCCAAGGTTCAAAGAGGCCGGTGCAGGCAAGTGTCAAAGACAGCTACCCCCTAAAAGTGGTTATTTTACTGCTATTGGCTTGTGTAGCATAAAAATAATTGCAGATAAGCACAAGCATGCTGCTTATCATAACAAGCAATAGTGACAAGCTTTTTATTGGTGGCAACATTGATGATCTTGAATGACCTTAAACCCCCAAAACAGGGCTTTTAGTGTTTTTGCAATTTGTGGCTGCGGCGCAGATTTCAAGATTGAGTTGCGACCAAATAAATGGAGACAGACCAAGACAACCTGCGAACAGGAGCTACTAGGCTGTCGCGCGTCTCATGAGCTTTGCTCAAATTACTTGTTACTAGGAGCTGTGCAAGACAACAAACCACTATTTTCTGCTTCCCTCAGTATTTATTCCGGTACTTGACGAGGGTCCCTAACAAATGACATCTCATTCTGTATAACAGCTTTTGCAGAGTGATAAACAAACCGAGGGACAGATAAATGGAGAGATAGACAGACAGACCACGCAGAGCCTGTTCTCAGTTGTCTAATAAAAACAACAGTAACAGCAAGAATAAAAATGGAACTTACTTTGAAGTAGACATAGAACTGCTCGGGGTGGTTCTTGAGTTGTTTCCAGTCAGCCTGGAACTGGAATGAGCCGGAAGGAACACCAGGCAGCACGGGTGAAGATGTAGTCTCTGAAGTTACACCGGCTGGTGATGTGTTGGTACACTCTCCACTCCCTAGGTGTCGCTCTATTCATTCATATGACAATCAATCACTGACCTTAGAAGTCTGTACACAACAAATGTATTAAATGGCAAGACCAACCTATTAGGACAGGTGCACAATAAATGTTAACTAAAATGTTAAATTCGCAGACATATGAAATGTTTCTTTTGATTGTAATAGTGTTTTAAAAACATATTTTATGTTTTTTAGTGGCGTCCATTTGTGTCATTGAAAAACGTGCAATAAAAAATTGAAAATATGTGGCAGTTGTCATTAGGAAATTGTGTTGAGCCATTTCTTCAGCTTGTGTCATTTGGTACTTTCCGGTTTTGACTGAAGTATGTCAGTGTTTTGATTCTGATACAAAAAATGCCTTTAACTGTGAACTAGCTGACATAACGCACTTAGTCATACACGACTCACAGTTAAATGCTTACCCGTTATGCATGTTTTTCTTGTTTTACTGATCAAAGTTAAAAAAATATGTTTCCAACAAACTCTTATTCACATCACAATGCTTTTGACATCTATGACAACAAGAAATTTGAGAAAATGCTCACGAGATGCACGAAAGCCTATAGCAGTTCCTGTTCAGCAGTTTAGCTAAAATTAGGGTGTTCACGCTAAGTTAATATCCAAATACCAAAATCTCTCATCACGTAACGAGATAGTTGCGTGGTGCAACCTTGCAAATGCTACAGACTTGAGTCACAGCCCAAAATTGCCAAAAAATCCATTAAAAACCCCCTATTTTTGTGTTCAATGTCATCCAAGGTCATTGAATACAGTAGCAATCAAGAGCCAGTGTACGATTTCCTATTAGTAATTAATAGTAACCTAGGCCCTATCTTGCACTGTTTTTGAGATACAGCGACTTATTGGCTAAAAATCGCAAATTTTTCCCACCCCCTCTCATTTAGTGCCCTTGTTCAGGGTGAACCCCTTCGAATTCATGGAAAAGCTTTACAGTTCCTGAAACTAGAGTCTTCTGGGCAGCCAAAAGTGAAGATTTGGTGATCCTAGCTTGTACCGTTTTTGACTGATCCACCTGTGTGACGGACAGACAGAATTGCAATGGTTAAGACACGCTGAAAGCAGTAGCTGCTTTCGCACGTAAAAATCAAAACTAAAGTGGCACTGACTCGCTTCTGGTTTTATTTGCATTTCAGCAATTTCAGCTTTTTTCTAGTTTCAGTTATAGTGATCTCCTTCCTTTTATTTTGTCATTTCTCAGTCTCTCTCTGATAAGCATCTGTTTCCAGAATATTTTTGTTTTAGACAATATTACTTTGCTTTTCAACTTCTCTCATATCGTTTCTATCTGAAACAGTTCTAGTTCTTTTAGTTTGTGTGCTATGTAAAACTGGGACCTTGCCTCTCAGTTTTCCAGCGCAAATCATTAATCATATCATCATCATCATCATATTATCATCACCTGATGCAGCAGACTCCACAGCTCTACAGGTGTCCACAGCATGGTTAGTCACTGCACCATCACCAGATGCAAACTCAGCATCAAAGTGCTCCAAGTCACGTCGAACTTCGTTCCGCAAAGTTTCCGTCGTTTCAAGATGTTTCCGAAACATGCGAGTCTCGCTTGGTTCATCGATGCCAATCTCTTCAATAGGAACCCTCCGCAATGGCTTCTAAACCACAGCAAAAACCAAATTATCATGACCAACAAATTCAATGTAAACAAACAAAGGTATTTGTTAACAGGCTTAAAAAGAAACTATCACAAAAATTTGACTTTTTTGAAATAAATGACATATGTGTACATATAAACAAAATAAAATTTATGGCGAGCCAATTTTGAGCAAATTCTGACTGATTGTCGCAAAAAGTGAACTTTAATCATTATACAGTTCAACGTAAAAAATACTGTTTGACACACTCTTGGTACCGGTGACGTCACTGGTACCAAGAACAGCTGAAAATGACATGGGGCAAATAAGATTTCAATTTCGATGAGATTTTGATCAAATACCATACTGGGGTGCTTTGGAACAGGATATTCCAATCACCAGAACACTATGAGAATCACGCTGCACCGTCTGCCAAAATAATAAATGCTGCAGGCCATCTGCAGAGTTGGATAATGCACGCTGAACAAGCACTGATAAATTGGCTGATTCTAACATGTGTACGTCCGTTTTATGCCACGACAGTCGACCGTATGGATATGAATCACTTCTTGATAGTCTACATTCGAATTGCTATGGCTGTCAAACACATCGTCACATTTCCAACCCAAAAACTTGCCCATAAACTGTCCATTTGCACTCTCCGGCCTTGCATAGCAGAGATGTGCGGATCTTCGAATTTTGAGTCCACGGATTCTGATTTAAATTCTGCATCTGCAGTAATATGTAAACTCTGATCCACAGTCCGTTTGCATTTGCAATGCTTACTACCATGAAAATTAGCAGTTTATCTTAGGCCAATAATCTCCATAAGTCTAGTTATCTATACGTGCACAAAGTGTTAAAATATTAATTAAATATGATTCATAATTGAAACGTCATTTACCTAATGGCTAAATAGAACAAAAATTATTCAAAGCTTCAAAAATGCTTAGTATTAAAAAGTTACATATCAAAGTCATAGCAATTTTTTGTCAAAGAAAAATCTGCAGTCCCTCCACGGACCAAAAATATTTTGTGGATCCCAATCCACACACGGACTCACCTGCAATGCACGCATCGCTGCTTGCTAATGATGGCAAGTGTGTCGACTTTTTTCACTTCAGATCTGGTAATTTCACTCACAAATAAAAGCAATTTTCTTCATTTTTATGCATGATATGCGTGCGCTTTTTGCTACAAACTACTCATGTCACTGCTGGATGCAGTGCAACCATACTACTTCGAGTGAGTATTTTTGGAGTACACATCCTCCCACTGAGAGAAGTTCACAATATCCATTTATCAATGCTCTTATGATTCATCACAGTCTCTAAAAAACCTTACAACCTTGAGATCTGTCGGGAAAGTGCAACAACAACAACAGCAGCTACCACTGGCTTCACAATATTCTTGTTCAAATTACTGCTAATACTATTGGTGCTGCTGGAGATGCTGATGATAATACCTTTGATCTGGCCGACGGTTGCTTGTAGATTGCTTTGACAACACCAGCTTCACAAGAATCTTGTCCAGACTTCAAGTCCGAAAGCGGGTTTAATATCTGAACAAACAAAAAATGATGCAGTGAGTGAGTGGGTAGGGTTTAACGTCCCACCCGACACAGTATAAGTTATTTTGGGGATGGCCTTTCCAGGCAAAACTGCACATGCACATAATAACAAAACAAAAAGTTTAACTTTTACAGAATGTTTAACAAATGATGCCCTTTTCTGTTAGTCAAGTAAATAAACTGCTGCATCTGCCCTGTAATTAATGTGCCGCTGAGAACATTTTGCACATCAGACGTATATTTTTTTACAATAAACAACAACAGAATTCGGATAGCCAAACAATGCACTGTGCTTTTCGGTAAACAAAACTCCTGCTAACTTAAATCAGAATTCACTTTCTCCTGCCACTAGTAGGCACTAATAATAGTGATCATAAATAAAAATGAAATAAAATTCTACACAAATGCGAATGAAAAAAACTGCAACTTATAATTGCAAATTAAGCACAAAATGAGTAACACTATTGTTCTGCAAAAAAACAATGATAACAGTTTCGAGCTAACCATTCTCCCTGTCCATGTTCATCCAACAGCAGCTAGCACTGCTTGTCAGAAAAAAGCAGAAAAACCAAGAAAACCCAAAGCTTAATAAAACCCAAGAAGCCTGACAGGCCGTATGTAACCAGCCACTTGGGTCAATTCAGCCTGGCCATCCTCTATGGGTAGGCAAAATTAGTAGCAGCAAAAGCTTCGACGTAAACAGGCTTGATCCACTAGTCTCATATCTGTGATCTGGCAGTGTAAACTGGTGTCTAGCTGAAGGCTAAGGAAATGGAGATCAGCACCACCCTATAAACCATATGGCTCTAGAAGGACTGTACGTGTACGTTAATATAAGAACCCTAATACCTGTTCAATGGCCTTCAGTTCTGTCTGAGCCATCCTGTTGTAAGGTTCCAGTTCTAAGACTCGCCTGTAGTCGCTGCAAGCACCGGTATAGTTTTTGAGAGCCACACGCGCCGACGCACGTCGACAATATGCCTTCACATACATTGAGTCTCTGCCCAGAGCATCTGTGCAGTCTGTCTCTGCTGCTGCATATCTGTTGTACACACAATATGCACTGTGTTCAGAAAAAAACACCTACTCACGTTTCTTACTGTATCTCCATGGAAATTATGTTCTGATTTCCATAAAATTTTCAGCAAAAGTTGTAAAAGAAAATTAGTATTCAGCAATGGAAAAGTTAAATATTCTTTTTTACTGGTGACGTCATGCTGACATCATATTTCCACATTTGTAGATTATGGGTTTTAGTGTTAAAGACATCTGATTAGGGATGCTGATTATATGCGAATATGCGATCGCATATTTTGGCAAAAAGTGCAAATCGCATATTTTCCCGCATATTAGTGCGTTCAGCTCAACTGCACCTCGTATTTGGAACAGTTTACCAATTACCATTCAAACAGCATCCACTACCAACACTTTTCGACGACACCTCAAGACTCACCTTTTCTCCGGTAACACCGCCATCGACTAACTGTTACCATCCGCGCCTACGATTCGAACTTCTGTTTTCACATATGGCGCGTTACAAATGCAGACTACTTACTTACTACTTACTTTCAAAATCGCACATGCGGAAAATATGCCACATATGCTAAAATTCGCATATATAGCGCAGATTTCCGCGTATGCGATCGCATTTTTCAGCATTTTGTCCGACGTTTGGCCACGTTGTTTGATTAAGCGATAGATTGCATAGATGCATCTTAAAACAACGGAAAATTTTGCACCGAAATGCATGATTTTTGGATAAAATTTTCAAAAATTTTCTAAGGAGAGGGCACAGTCCCCTCCCCAGACTCAATCCCCTACCTTTCCGCCCCCTATTCCAAATTTCTAGATCCGCCACTGCTAATGCGTTTTCCGACACATAGGCCTAATATGCACAGACTATAGTAACCTACTGTGTTGTTTTAGACTTTTTAGTGCTGTAGGCCTACGGATGTTTAATGTCCGATTGTTTCGCTGTTATATAAAAAATGCAGCTCAGACAATGCAATTCAGAGATAATAAAAATAAGTGAACTTTGAAATTTAAATGACAATAATTGAGTCTAGTCTGTTAACTTACAGACTACTACCGGTAACTAAGTATTGATTATTCAAGCCGTGTTTTTATGAATTAAGCCAATCTTTTACAGACCAGTTTGGTTAATAAAATGTGTTTTCGAGTGACGTCTGTTGCTTCACTAGCTCCTTAAAACCGTTTTTATAAGCCTACAAAATGTATGCAAAAGATATTATGGCGAAATATGGTGCACCGTTGCACGCGTCAATGCCGCATATTTCATATGCTAGAAAAATGCGGAAAAATATGCCGCATATGTTCGGCATATGAAGCATATATCCCACATATATGCGCCGCATATTTCGCCAAATTCTGCATATTTTCCCGCATATTTTGCCTCAAAAAGTTTTGCATATTTTAAGAAAATTCTCCGCTATTAACCAGCATCCCTACCTATGACTTGTTATACAGACTGTTAAGCTCTACACAATTAATTACTTATTTTGATTTCACATGTTGTTTAATGTGTCACTGTCATAATGTTGTAATTTTATACTACTTTGCTACATAGATTGCACTTTCTATCATGTTAGATAAATTAGTGATAATCAAATAATAATTCAATACTGTTATGTTGTTCTGGTGAATAGGTGAGCATATTGACTACTGTGGCTATGCTGTGTTGCCAATGGCTATTGAGCAAGATATTGTGATTGCCGTTGCCTTTAATAATGATGGTGCATTGCATCTTGCCAACACTGACCAATGTTATAAGTAAGTTTTGTTTATTAATACGAATAAAATTATAACATTGTCTATCAGAAAAAGATGTAAATAATTATTCATTATAAGTAATCATAGTAACTAATGCAGAATTTTGAATGTTGATTACTGTTAATGTTCTTCAAAGTTATTGTTGTAATTATCTTGGAATTTAAAAATATTAATCACTAACTAATCATAATAATTTCACGTGTGATGAGCCACATAATGTATTGTTTGTTTAACAGAAAAGTTGAGCTGTCTCTTAGCTGTTTCGATGTGGACAAGACCAATCCACAGTGGTACCATTACTTTCTCTGTGGCTATCGTGGAATTCTGGAGCATTTTGGTCTGTCTGGTACTCGAGGTCTGGACATGCTGTGTGATGGTACCATTCCTTGTTGTGCTGGGTTGTCCAGTTCAAGTGCTCTGGTCTGTTGCTCCTCTCTGGTTACGATGCATGCCTATGATCATCAGCTTAGCAGGGTAACTGATCGTAGTTCTATCTTTGGTCGAAAATCTGCAAAGTTGTTTCCTGAATTTCTTCTTTATTACAATAGCTTTACTTTTAGATTATTGCCGATTTTACTGCTCAGCATTATTTTGCTTGCCTGTTTTTTATTGTAACTGCAGATCAGGCTGAGTTTTGCTGAAAACTTTTCTAAAGCAATTTTTTTGTGAATTTTTATAGTGGAACTTTTTTCAGAATAATTCAGATATCTGATGTGTATTGGTGTGTCGAAGCATTGAAGGCATATAGTATAACTAACGAATTGTTTCCACAATTAATCAATGTAAAGCATGACATCATCATCTAGTGTTCAAAGCACTGGCTAGTGACTCGGTTGGTGATTAGGATGTTGAGCCAGAGCTACTAAGGCTATCTTGACTGCAGTGTGAAGTATATATTCAGTTATTCAGTAAAGTTGCAGAAATTATATGTAGATAGCAGCAGATGTTACCGCAGTACGTATACGCCAAAGACGTAGTATGCACACAGCCTATTACGGCTATGGTAGTGCTATTTTGGCTTTCCAAACCAAACTCACAGCACTTAAGTGATCGTGTGACCAAGCCATGGCAACACGTTTATAGCAACATTGATGTCGCAGCATTACAAAATACTGCAAAAATCCTTTTGTTATGGAGTGTTTGAATGCTGCTAAATAATCACGTGTGTATTGTCACATCATATTCATTATTTTTCACAAAACGTTGAGTCTAATTAAGGTGAATTTAACCGGAATTAGTTGAAGTTTGTGGTTTGCTTATGCGAATCGACGTACCCACCGAGCTGAACGTACCATTTTGCTCACAAAATAGTTCCATGCAAATTGCACTTTGTTACATGTTTTAGCACATACTATATGTAGTGCTAATATAATAATAACACAATAAAGTAAAATAAGTGCAACACAATATTATAGAAGCACGCAAGGCAACAAAAATATGTGGCAACCGTAGCGGGCTCAGTGAGTGTATTGGCTTGGCAGCTATGGGAAGCCGAAAGTGACTTCTATTGCAAATACACTCTGTTGCAAATGCTACGCGCCTTTGGCACGTATATATGTACTGTGATGTTACTCTGTGGTATTGTAGTTAGAATTGGCAGAGATTTGCCAGCACTGCGAGCGGTATATTGGCACTGAAGGGGGAGGCATGGATCAGTCCATTTCATTTTTGGCGCGGAAGGGAACTGTGAGTCAAATGAACTAATCCTATATTAGTTATATACTTGTGTAGTGTAATGATAATCCATAATACTAATCATTTGTATTTTGCATGCAATATACTCATGTAATTTGTTGTTTGATTTTTTCAAGACTGATGCGCCTTAGTAAGTTAATGGTGTCTTTACTTTGATGCAGTGTTTCAATGCTGTCGGTCAAAATTTACGCTACTGTATATGGTTGGTCAGTCATGAATCTATGCTGATGTAGTAACTAAGGTATTCAGTCTGCAGGTATCATCATAACATCATCATTAGCTTACATCAGACGAATACGTACACTTGTTGTGATTGCCAATACTTTTCTTCTGGCTAATATTTGCTGGCTACTGCTTTGTTTAACTGGCATACTGCTCTAGAATTATTCCACTTTGGCATGTTTTTAAAGACTTTTTTTCAGCCATGGTTGCAAATGTTTTGTTTGAGGTGTAATCACGTCTTATCTTTAGCGAGTGGTTAATATGTTAAAATGCTTTTTCAGTATTTAGAAAAAATGTTTTTGCTACTTTTTATTTTGCAACCACAGCCTCGTGGGAGGGATTAGCACTGGTGGGTCTTTGTGCCATTATACACTGTCTGTAGCGGTAGGTGTAGCAGTGAATGCTGAATACTGTGCTGGCGTTACAAGGCAAAACTAATTGAGTTCAATCCAATTCGTTCGACTGACGTACAGCTGCCCAACGATGCAGTGTTTGTCATCACTAACAGTTGTGTCGAGATGAACAAAGCTGCGACTGATCATTTCAACGTGCGAGTTGCTGAGTGTCGACTTGCTGCTCAGGTCTACGGTCTTACATACATTAGTATTAATAAACACCGTATCTGTATGCAATAGTAATAATGTGTACATATACAGGGTGGTCAAAAAAGAGAGGAACGTAATGTGTTTTCGTGTAGGTCAAGCAATCAGGCAGTTGTGAAAACGATGAGCCTCGATCGTTGTAGTGAAGTCTCGGGGTGTTGTACAATGTTGTGCAATGTTCAACATGACCATCCTGCATTGCAATGGTCTAGACTAATCAAGAGGTTATTCTGTATTCCAATGTGGGGCAGGGCAGTTAGTGTTTCCACGTAGGCTTAGGCCGCTATGTGGCAGGGTTTTAAAAACCCGGGTTTTTTCAAAAAGACCCGGGCTTTTTAAAAATCCCAACTTAGTGGATTTGGGGGATGTTTTATTGCGTTTTGAGGGATTTAAAAATATGCTGGACCAATGGGTTTTGGAGGTTTATGAATAATATAATATATTATATTATACATATTATATATTAGATGCACAAGGTCGGTGTAAACACCAAATCTGAGGCGCCGGCCGTCATTACTGTTTTGGGTCTTCATGATTTTTTAAAATTGTGTGTTAAATGCTGTGAGTTAAATGAGGTGGGTTTTTTAGGTGGGGTTTTTTTGATGGGTTTACCCAAAAAACCCCGGGGTTTTTTGGGTATGTACCCGGGTGTCTGAACCCTGCTATGTGGGCCCATCAACCATCAAAAGGGGATGATGTAGACAAAGTTTTTGATGCAGCATGTACCTTCTGCCACTAAACTTGGGCAGTCTTTTTTCAGGCTTTTTTTTAGTTTTTTTGACTGTATTGGCATATATTGTGGCTGTAGGTTCTTGCAAAGTTGAGTGGTGTGGAGTGGCGTGCAGTGCGACGGCTGGTTGACGTTCAGACTCAGTTGAACTTAACGCTTAATGATTGTATTGGGCTAGTTGACCGGCAGCTGAGCCAGTCCGTCTACAGCAAGCAACAAATCTGTGACATTCTCGACGTTTCCACCGAGGAGCTTGATGCAACGAGTCTGTCAGAGCGATCCAGACAAGGTCAGTTTCATACTAATAGGCATCATTCCTAACTGTAGCCACCAGGCATAACGCTAGCAATCCCTTGCAAATGCAAGTGTAATGCTCTGCTTATGTCATTGTAGGTTTTTAATGCATTTTGCTGGTTTACGACAGCACGACTATATTTTATGACTGATAGGTGATGTGCATTACTTGCATTTGATTAATTTAGTTTTAACTTTTTTGGATGAGTACATATAGCTAGAATGGACGTTCGCATATTATGTGAGCGCTGGGTTGAAGATGATGTATTCACTGGTGTTATAATCTGCTGAATGGTAATGTGTGTGTTTCGGCTGCAGTTGAGACTTTTCAGCTGCATCATCGAGCTCTGCACGTGTTCAGCGAGGCAGATCGAGTGCTCAGGTTCAAGGCGGCGTGTGATCGCAGTGACTCCGGCTGTTTGTCGGAGCTCGGTCGTCTGATGTATGCCAGTCACGAGAGTTGCCGAGACTTGTATCAATGTAGCTGTGAGCAGCTGGACCAGCTTGTTGAACTGGCGATGTGAGTTGCTACTCAGTCAATCAATCAAGACACATTATTATAGTGCTACGTCGTGAAGGAATCAGAGGCAGTAGTTAACTTAATAGTTAAGTGATTTTTGCTGCTCAGTTGATAGTTAAAAGTCCAAGTTGCATCATTTTACGTAACTGCTATAAAGCACTAATTGTCTTAATCAAATGCTAATTCGTCAATATTCATTAATCTTTTGGTTGCTAGTACATTTTAATACTCTAAAAATCAGGTTTTAAGTACTAATTTTTCCCTTTTCACGGCTTCGAACATTTTCGGAACTGTGACGTCATCTGCAGGAGGGTTGCTAACTAGCTTTATTGCTTTGAGGTCAAATGCAGCTTAATTTATGGCCAAATATCCTCAAAAAGGCCAATTTTTTGTCAATAGTTAACCCACTAAAAATCACAATATTCCAGCACATTGTTAATTTTGCTAACCGCACACCTCTAGTAGTGAACAAATAAACAATGACGTAATTTCTGATGTCACATATATGTCATTACTTGTATTATAAGTCTCTTATTATTCTGAGAAAAATTGATGGATTTTGAATTTTTAAATGAGAATGTCAGTTTGTCAACCAAGCGTCCTGTGAGTGACGTCATCAGTATTTGTGGCACGTTCGGGTGCATTCAGCTAGCACAACATATTTGTGATAAAATTACTTCAAAGCGATGTTTTCATTTCATTGGATCAGCGTATTATTAATCTGTGTTACTTTCTACACGTATTTAGTCAATAACGTTTTTTCGTGCAACTTGGCCTTTAAACTAGAGTTAGTACTTAGCTACTGTTAAGCGTTGTGAGCAGTTGGACATGGACCGGTTATCTAGCTGGCACTCGAGTTGGCTGGCTCAGTTGGTGACCACTTCTCCAACAACTATTGGCCTGATTTGCGGTTCTTTTGTCACACTGTCAGTTTTCTGTTGATGATTTGCGACCTAGATAATTCATCTCTACACACATTGGATGCTTTACTCCCTCCACAACCCCAATCAGTGCTGTTGTATTGTCTCTTAGTTCTAAATAGCCTGATTTAATTTGGCATTTCAGCTAAGGTTTATGCTGTTCAAGTGCTTTCTAGCTTTTGTTGCATTTTTCTGCCCGTGTTTTGAAGAAAGAGTATGTGAGTGAAAACAGTTTGCAGTGTGTTGCCATGGCCTTTATAGAGTTTAGATTGTTATCTTTTTAAGGGAAATTTTATTTGTCTTACTGTCTTACTGCTGCTATGAGAAGCTTAACTTCCAAGTCCAAAGACAACTGACAGTCATAGTGGCTATGGAAATCGTCCACGTTGCAGATATCACAGAAACTTACTGAGTAAACAAATACACATCTCCATTTCAATGTGTATTTGTT
>Ga0209671_1004213_pt1 | contig 14168 bp, 11 predicted proteins | sample WorMetHERISLAND2_2_FD_187401 | JGI IMG/M metagenome (GOLD analysis project Ga0209671, IMG submission 187401) | Marine gutless worms symbiont microbial communities from Max Planck institute for Marine Microbiology, Germany - Olavius geniculatus... | ecosystem: Host-associated > Annelida >... | reverse complement strand
GTCGTAAACTTTGTGCCGTTTTTTGGAACACCCTGTATAGTGTACAAGTAAAGCGAATGAAACTGTACCGTCTGACATAACCTGACAGCGGCATATGGGGTATTCAAACCTTCGGTGATTTGCAGAGTTCAGCTCAGTCAACCAACCTCGTAATACTTTGGCTGCAAATAGCACCTGTATTGACTTGACCTGTGCTTCTTTCAAGACTCGGTAAAAGCGTGAAGGACCAATGCATCAGGACGTAGCTGTCTCAAAGGTGAGCTAAAACTATGCAAATCCCATACCTTCTACTTTCCATGTTTTCCATCCAAGTTTGCCATCCATGGGGACCTTTCCAGCCTTATGGTGCCACTGACTGCTACAAGTAAGTAAATGAAATAGTTGTGTACTGGGTGGGTCAAAAAAGTGACACCCCTTTTAACTGTGTCAATATTATGCCCAATAAACTGCAAAGCACTGGATATTTGTACTGGTAGAACAGCTTTAGCATTTGCTGTTAATCATTTATAGTTCACTTGTTCTCATTTATTCGAAAACATTTTCAAAATTTTTTCCAGGATGCCAGTGTTTTTGCACATGAAGATTCTGAATCAAGTCAGCATTCGTGGTTAATCAGTCCAACCACCATGACATTATAATTTGTTCACATAAAACATAACTGATTCACATCGGCGGATGAAAGATGATACCATTTATTTATTTTTGCTATACAAGTAAACAAAAGTTGCAAATATAAAACATCTGACACTAGAAGAAATTCAAATAACAAGAGGATGTTACTTTTTTGGTGCACCCTGTACATGTAGTGTGTTGGTGTGAACACACTGTGTTGTGATGCATGGATACACATGCAGAAGAGCTTTCACGCTATTGACTTTGTTGTTTGTTTACCGATTAGGCAATTTGACATACACTACATGCCAGTAAGATGTGTCTTGTGAATTGTGCTGCTCTAATTTTGGGTTTACCATGATGCCCATTTATTTCTAGCATCGTCTGTCTTCTGTCACATTTGTGCACCATGCTTAAACTGTTCAGTGTATGCCATTTGACGAGTATGCCTGTGGAGTCCAAGGACACATTGTTGGCTTGGTGGCTTAGCAGTTAGGGCGTTGGATACAAGACCGAAAGGTCCACGGTTCAATTCCCATCCGCTGCACTACCAAGTAACAACTCTGGGCAAGTTGTTCACACCTACCTGTCTGTGTAGGTGCAAGTGTCTAGTGGTTAATGTCGACTCGCAACTTTCATGTTGCAGTTTGATTCTCACTGCTGTCATTTGCAACCAACCTTGAGCAAGTTGCTAATTTTCTGTGTGCTCAGGCCAACTCAGCCTCCTACCCTCTGTGGGACGGGAAATGAGTAGTAGCTTACGGGCTACGGGGTGAAGGCCTACTATGGCTGATTAGGGTGGTGGTATGTTTGCTAGCTGCAAACCACGGGTCCAGTTGTTCATTATTGTTGGCAATGGATGGCTGCATAGTGCGCTGTGGTATCATTAGCTCATGCCAATCAGCTGCCACTTCCGAGATTGTCAAAGCATTTGCCACAAGTTTGTCTTATGTAAGAAGCACTACAGCAAGTACTGGACTTTACCTTTATCTTTACTTTGTATGCACAACAGCAGCTACTGCTGTAGCGCATCTTAGCCATTGCAATTCTGTCTGTCTGTCCGTCCGTCCGCCTGTCACACGGGTGGATCAGTCAACCAAATCTTCACTGTTGGCTGCCTGGAAGACTCCAGTTTCAGGAACCGTAAAGCTTTTCCATAAATTCAAAGGGGGTCACTTCGAACGAAGGTGCTAAATGAGAGGGGGGTAGGCAAAATTTGCGATTTCCAGCCGATATGGCATTGGCAGAGCGAGACAGGTGACTCCCTCTGGTGAGTACAAGTAAAACACTAGGTAATTAGCCGCTGGTCGTCTGGCGCCATATGGTGACTGATTTTGTTTTACTGGGCTTTCAAACCTGCACCAATACTGGAATTCATGCACTGGATATGGCGCTAGGCGTCATCCGCCATCTAGTCTAAATGAAACATCGATGTGAGCTTAGATTTCATTTGCACCGGGCCTTCATATTTGCATCGCTGTCGCGCGTTCCCTTTGCATTAGCTGGGCTTTTCTTGTTTGTGTCAGTTGTCAGTCCCTGACTCTCAGGGATAAGTGGAGATTTAGGGATTGAACCCCCAAACAAACCATGCAGCTTTAAGATGCTGCTGCCAGCTAGCAAATAGAATTGGATGGACCGGCGAGAGCCATTTCGCCTTTTTCCAAATTAGTTTGGACTTATTTTTTAGTAAGTAAGTAAGTAAGTAAGTAAGTGCATATTTAGAGTGCACAATGTCAGCCATTGGCCGACTGTTATTTTCATCATCATCATCATCAATGGGAGTTATTAGTTGTACCACAGTACGTGCTGGGCACTGATGTTGTAAGTTTGACTCAAAACAAAAAAAAGTTTTTTATGCATTTTACTAACATACACATGCACAAGATGGCCGTGAAAAAAAACCATTATAGGTTCATATAATTGGTGACTGACTGTTCTCCTAATGCACTAGGAGAATTTAGTACTCTGAGTTAGTGAGTAGGTTTAACGTCTTGCCCCACATACACATTACAGATGATTTCGGAAATGCTATGTCGAAGTAGGCTCAAGTATGAAAACAATTCATTTGTAACGTAAGCTTTGTAATTCGGGATCTTAACCGTTTTAGCCAATCCCGAATCTTGGGATTGGTGGCGTTGAAATCCCGAGATTTTACCGATTTCATGTTCTACGCATTGCTTGCACTCTTATTTCAACATGGTACTACTACATCCTACATATGAAACGTCTATTAAAGATACTGAAATAACGAACAGTCTGTAACACTAATCCCGAAAACGAGATTCCAGCCTGGAATTTCGGGGACTACAAATTTCTTAATCCCGGATGCTGGATTGAGAATTCTATCCCGGGATAGAAATAACTAACGTCTACTGCAAGGAATAAACAAAAAACTAGAAGGTGCTTGTGCACGAGTGCATATCTCTGCCAAGTGAATTAAGTGATTTAAACATCAGTACTGTAAAATGTAGGATTTTTACCAGAAGGGCGCCACCGTTCCTGCCAGTTGTGTATGACACGTAGAGATGATAAGACATAATACACACACAGAACGACCAATCTCTTAATCTCCTCCAGTGTTCACCTCGTTCACCTTGACGGAGATAATAACGAACAAAAGAACAAAGTACAATAATGCATAAGAACTAGAAGTGAGCACATTCGGCCACATGGTCACGGTAAGAAAATTAAAATTTATTTTTTACCGCTAGATTGCTGCACATAAATAACTGCAACGAACTTTTTCGTTACTTGCTAATTTCGCAGCATGTTAAAAGAAGGCGTGGTTAAAGTGGGCGTGGCATATGTTTTTTGTTTTCAACATGGACGAAATCGGTGTTAGTAGAAGAGGTTTACCGAAATTTAGTGAAATTCTGCGTCGCCCTCGAGAGGCGGAGGTTAGTCGTCGCAAATTTGTTAACAGCTTGCATAATGTGTGTAGTTTTTTTATTTTGTTGTCGTCTCGATGGCTTTTATTTCTCGAGTGGGTTACTTACTCTTTCGGTGTTTTATTTCCGTCAGTTTGTTAATCTTTTATGTGCATATTTTCTGTAATAATATGAGAGACGAAACTGATTAAGACAGGTGTTTTTTGTGCAGTTGCGTTTTAGAGAATCCGATTAGTGATGTGATGCCTCGAGGCAGTGCCTCGCTTCGAGGCGGCCTCGAGACAGATTTTTACTGCTTTGGTCTTGGTCTTGGTTTTGTACTTTTGTGTCTTGGCCTTGGCTTCAGACTTGGAACTTAGTGTCTTGGTCTTGGTCTCGTCTTGTGACGAGACCAAGACACTAACCTCAAAGGCAAAGTGTCGGCCTTCGGTGCTTTCGTACACGTTAATTAGTAGTTAGTTTGATAAAATTGAATTAAATGCAGACTATCGCTGTGTTATAATTATCGGGTGTGTTTGCTGAGTGCAACACGGAAGAAGATCGTATCATATTTTTGGTGCTAGTCAGTGTGGTATTTTGTGACACCATGGATGGATGGGGCACTATAACATGTACAATTATGATTACCTTCTTGCCTGAAATGAGCTTTGCAGGTGTGGCTTTTTTTAAGTGCAAACAGAATGTGAATATATTTTTGATGCAATAATCTGATATTGCTACATGTGCTGTTAATCACTGAAGCTACAAAATTTTTAGATGTTCATCTGACAGGAATATTAATTTTTTTGTATTGTAAGTCACATTAGTGGTTTATCTGCGATTGTAAACACCAGTACAGTTTGTTACTGTACCAAAAAATTTTACGTGGTATATTTATGTGTTGTTTTCTTCATGTAAAGGTGACAATTGAGTCTCCGGACCTCGATTTTGTGTACAGCGATTCAGATCATTATGACGCTGAGATTGCAGGTTTGTTATATTTGCATGTCACTAAAGTTGTTTGCAGTCTGTCCATAATGTATCAATAGTTACATGATTATGAGCTTGTAACGAGCACAGTTTAACTTGAGATGTATGTTTCTGGTTTGATTACTCTATGATTGCCATATGATGTACACATGTCAGTAGTTTTTGTACTTTGATGCTATTGAATTGTTGGAAGCAATAGTTTTTTTTGCAGACAGGAGGCCTATGCTTTTTACCCCAACCAGCAGCACCTATAAATTGCCGGAGAAGGTTAACTTATAAGTTGCTGTAGTTTGGTGTGTGTTATTTATTGTGTGTCTCATGTTATGGGTTAATACATTGAACTGATATGCATTGTTACTTGTAGATAGTTAAGGTACTTGTCCTGTTCAGCATAATAGTAATGTGTTCGTTAAATGTCGTTAAATGTAATGTGTTTGTTTTAATGTCATTGTTGCTGCTTGTAGAGCTATACAGCTACACTGAAGAGTCGGAATTTTTTGTCAACAAGAAATGTTTCGATGAGACGTCGCTGGCTTTCTGTGAGCTTGATTGTGGTTCATCATTTGTGTTGTTTGCAGTTGCAGTTTTTTAACCAAACATTTGTGTTAAAGATTTTAACGGTTTAGAGTTCATTTTCATTTTTCTTTTTTTTACGTGTTTAATCTGGACATCTGGAAGGACATCGGAAATCTTGGTTACACTGAAAAGTAAGAGAAAAATTAGCTAGCTTTAGTTCACTTTCTGGAAATGGCCATTGTGCCTCTGTGTGTGATTAAGCATTTATTCTTTTTTTTTATCTCAGTTGCATTTATTTCTTCCCATTATCAACAGTTTGGGAATTGTTATGTTTTATTATTCTTTTTTAAAATCTTTTATTTGCGGACTGTTTTTTGGTTATTATGTGATAGACAACACAGATAATAAAAGATAACAATTGCCAAACTTTACACAGCTTTATCGCTGCGTAAGTTTAGTTTAATCCTGAAAATTTTTCATTGTGCCTGCATGTGTATTTCACGTAATTTTATTCTGTGTTTGTATTTGTAGTCCAGTTGCATTTTGTTACAAGAGATGATGTAAGTATTGTATGAATGATTGCATGTCACATGCTTGCATGTTCAGTGGGTGATGAAAGGTGGACATCGCTGCCAGTTGACAGGCAGCGCTGTCATGTCATGCAGCTGATCGATATCACTGAAGTTTCGGACAGGGAGTCTCGTACGAAGGCCGTCAGATCTCTGCTCTATCTGTGCCAGGGTCAGTCTGACCTCGGTCTTCTAAGCAGTTTTTTTATACTATGAGTACTACACCGTGTCCCCAAAAAAACATCCCCAATATTTTCGACTGTAACTCGAAAACAAATTATCTGATTTCGATAATTTTCGGCATGAATATTCCTGACACAACTTGCCATCAAATGTCCATTCAGTTTCCCACTTCACCCAATGTTTGTTTCTGCAGTACCTGGTTAAATATCACTTATTTGTCCAATGCGATATGATTCCTTAATTAATATAACGCGTAAAAACACATTTTGTTCACATTTTTGACACTTTGGCCTACATTTTATCCAGTTGTCCATTTTTCAACTGCCTGCAGTAAAATTGCTTTAAGTGTTGGCCCACTATGTGAACATGCTTTCTCCATTCATTGACAACAGTATCGATAATGTTCTGCTCCAAACCAATCCAGGCTGTACCAGTCGCTTCTTGACTTCACAAACATTTCTAAACTTTTTCTGGTAGACACACTGCTGCATGACAGTCAAACCTTGTAATTGACCTGCTGTTGGGGCCCAGAAATTAGGATAGATGGAATTTATTGATGTTTTTTTGTTCTTCATTTTAACATGTATTATTCTTGGTCTGCTTTCCCCAGGTAGTGCAAAAGCAGACGTTGTGTGAGGTGGAAACTAAAACACTTATTTAATAGCCAGTTGTTTCGGAAATATTTCTGCCAAATATTATTAAATCTGCTAATCTTTATTCAAGTTATGATCGATAATGTCGGGGATGTTTTTTTCAGGTTTTCTGTTCATTTCAACACATTTCGCTTGATCTGCTTTCCCTAGGTAGTGCAGAAGCATACATTGGGTGAGGTGGGAAACTGAATGGTCGTTTGACGGCAAGTTGTGTCAGGATTATTTGTACCAAAAATTATCAAAATCTGTGAATTGGTTTTTATGTTACAGTCGAAAATGTCGGTGAATCAGCTGTCAGACTGTAACTTCAGCACTTCTAGATATGAGTTTTACTTCTGTAACCAGTGCTACAGCAAGTACTGGACCTTTGTTTTTTTTCTTTTTTTTCAGTTTGTGTTGATCAAGTTAATAATACATAGTTAGTAAATCTGGCACCTTGTGGCAGCTCAGCACTGAAAAACAAAATTTGATGTTATATTTTGATATGACGGTCTACATTTTTTGCTGTTTTTGTGTGTTCTGCTAGTCTCACACTTTATAAAGCTTAATGTACAGTGTACACCATGGTCCATAAAAAACGTGCCACTTTTTTTTAATAGCTTCGTGAAGCTTTGGCTGATTTTAATAATTTTTGGCAAGTGACATCAGGAAAGAACTTGACGCAAGTAACTGTAGTTGATCCACCTGACTTTAATACTGTCACTACACTATCTTGTGAAATGCAGAAGTCGTTGTTTGGCCATTTACAACAATGAATTTATACTGGATAGTGCATGTGTTGGCTCAGATATGATTAACTGAAAAGCGACAAACATGATTGGCAATTATTGTATCTCAAAAGGTCACGTGTGTCACATCACATCCTCTATATTACAGCATGTGCTCAAATGTACTTCTTCAGTGCGAATGCAAGTGGCAAACGTTGACACAATCGCAAACAACTGGCTTAGTCGTTAATTTGTCCATCCATAGTTCTGGTGTCAACATAGTCAACAAGATTCGATATTCAAATTCATAATTAACGTAAGTTTAATAAGTATTTGGTGGTTTATTAATTACTTGCTTAATTGTTAATTAGTTAGATACTTAGTTAACATAAATTAGTGGTGAATTTTTTATAAAATCCAACTCAACACAGACTATTGGTGTGTTTAAATTGTCAGGCGTGTTTGCCGAGTGCAACACGGAAGAAGATCAGAAGAAGTATGCTCGCCAGAACGTGTTTTTGTTCTATGATCTCGGAGTATTTACAACCCTCGTTCAGCTTCTCAGCATGGAAATTGAGTACATTAGCTGCAGCTTTTTTTAATGTCTTTGACCTTGAAAGTTGCATGCTTCAGATTTGTAATTTTTTTACATTTGACAGCTTTGTTAATTGTCAGTAATTGCCGGTAACTTGTAACAAACTGAAGTTACTTTTAGTAAGAAAACATGTTTTACTAAATCAAAAAAATTACTATCCGGGTAGCAAAATTATATAAGGTATAGTATAGTAAGTGGGCAAGACATTTGTGTTGTTACTTACTTGATTGTATGATGACATTGAGTATAGTTGATTTTAGGCTACAAAGGTTTCGTGTCAGACATATGTATAGTCATTATGTTATTGTTTGTAGAAATGTTGGTGCTGCCTCTGCAGCGATGCGCAAACCTGCTGTCTCACTGGCTGACAGCACTGACCTAAGGTATTCACTGCCCCATTTTTTTTAGTTTTCATTTAGTAGCATCCAATTCGTAATTCTTTGCTCTTTTGAATTATTTGGTTAGGCAACGGGAAGGCTACCCAGCCTGTGAAAAGTCTTGGAAGTTCACTTTTGTTGTGGGATTTTATTTTGGCTTACCAGTAAACTGGAATATCAGGCAAAGATGTTCACTAAGCAGAGTTCAAGGCACTAGTAGCAGCATTGCGTGTGTGATTAGATTTCAGTATACAGAACCTGCCAAACAGCACACCTTGGTGACACCTAGTAGCAGTTGTGCATGAAACTCAGCCAGCTGGCACAGTCTGCAGCTTTCAAGTTAATATTTAAATAACTAGAAGGCGCTTGTGAGAGTGCATATCTCTGCCAAGTGAAGTGATTTGAACATTACTATTACTACTAGTACACCTACAAATACAACAACACCTACAACTTCAGGATACAGCAAGGAAAGGGGAGGGAGAAGAAAGAGCCGCTTCACAGAGGGAGGGAAAAGTAATAGCCAGCATTGCTGCTTGTGCTGTTGGTGCAATGACGTCATTGCTATTATGAGTCATCATGTACACAGAACGAACGACGGACGGACAGAACAACCAATCTCTTAATCTCCTCCAATGTTCACTATGCTCACCTTGGCGGAGATAAATATAGCAAAAATGCAACAGACTCATATCTCAAATGGGCCATAGGATTTACTTCATTGCTTCATGTAGGTCTATAACTATCATTGTCTAGCTTTTTGTACACAACAGAGCACAATGTACACTTTAGCTTATTTGTTCTGTTGCACTGGTTATAAATACACCATCTTACTTACTTTCTTATTTTCTTACTTAGTTTCAAAGATCTTTTTTTTAATGTGCTGAAACGCTGAAACTGAAACTCAGGTGATGTCAGTTTGAGACGAGTGTCATTTGTGTGCAGAATGTTGTTGAACGTCATGTACACCATGGTGGAAACAGTACGTTGTCCAGATGAGAATGATTCCGACGAATGGAAAAGACTGCGGGAAAACTTCCGCACCGAATTGAGTATATCGTCATTGTTTTGCCTGCACTACTTCTCTGTTATAAAGTAAGTAAGTAAGTAAGTAGGTGCATATTTAAAGTGCACAATGTCAGCCAGTGGCCGAATCTGAGGCACTTGGCTTAGCCGCTAGGGGGAGCAGTAGGCCTGCTGAAAGCAATGAGTTTTAAGGAGGCGACGGAAAGTGTCTGCAGAGGTAGAACTACGGATGCTAAAGGGTAGTGAGTTCCAGACTGGGGCTGCAATGCTAAAACCGTGGGAGGCGAAGGTTGTGCAGACACGTGGTTATTCATTAGCTGTGTAGTTTAATGACATTTTTACCAAAGTTTTGCCTTGTTTTTTATGAACATGTACACTATTTCATGGTCGTTTTCCGCTGAACGTGGGTTTATTCTTAGTATTCAATGGATGTTTCTACCATGTTTCCTAAAGTTTCATATGTGGAAAAATGCCACTTATATTGGACTCGCAGTTTGTTCTTAAAGTGACCACCATTAGCTTATACTACAGCAGATAGCTGGCAATTACGTGCATATAAATAGAGTGATTCTGTGGTTGTTACGCAGTGCTTCCAGTGTCTGGAGAAGACTGTCTTGCTGTGATGCTGTTCACAATGATCACAAAGTTCTGTAGTGGAAACGCTCCTCACTTCCCTGTCAAGAAGGTTCTCCTGCTCTTGTGGAAAGTTGTCTTGGTATGTTGGTTTTCATTCCAGCTCTGTGGTGTTATTGATCATTCAATCTGTTAATAAATTCAGGATTTTTAAAGTGGTCTCTGAGGTAATAATGGTGCTGATGGTTAGGCAGCAGGAAGAATATTTGTACAGTACAAATTTGTCGTATCAATAACCAGAGCTTTGCTGACGTGAGTCTGACCTTGCGTCTACATTAGTGTGATGAAGTTAAGCAGAAACAGCAATAACGAATGAAGGAACTTAAACAGAAAGGTGATAACTGCAGGAAATCTGGAGTCTCAGCACAAACTGATAGTACGGAGATTTTATGTTGCATTTCCATTGAGTATAGACTGTACAACATAGTTTGCATGCAAACAGTGTATCGTGAAAAGGATTTGTGGAAGTTCAGGTGAATTTTGTAGCAAGAGTAACAGAGTTAGTGATATTGACAGTGTGAATAGGTTGTTGAGTCTGGCAGCTGCTTGCTGAGTTTGTATTTAAAAGACACATTTCTGATACTGCTGTATACAGGTCTTACTGGGTGGTCTGGATGATATCTGTGCTATCCAACACTTCGAGTTGCACATAGCGTCGGTAGCAACCATTTCATTGAGGATTAAGGACAATTCCGTCAGCTTTTTGTTTCAGAACCTATCATGGTGAATGGGTGATGGTGATTAACTTCCTGCGGCACGCTGGTTTTCCGAGGCCAATTGCATATGATCTGTGATCAAGCGCTCAAAGAAAACAACAAGAACAAAATATCTATGCTCTCTGTGTCTGTTTCTATGTTTGTGTGTTCGTGTGAGAAACTGGTGTCACTGGGTGGTCTGGATGATATACACGCTTTTTGTGTATCTGTGTATCAGTATGTTTTTGTCTGTATGTCTGTGTTGTGTCTGTAGGTCTCTCTGGGTGGCCTGGATGATATCCATGCTTTGAAGAATGCTCGTCGGCAGGACAAAGGTCTGCCGCCATTGACCGAGGACACGCATGACGTCTGTAAGCACATGAGGGCATCCTCTCCGCCTGCCTCTGCAGCTGACCTCATTGACCAACACCAACAGATACGACGCTCGCTCCGCACTGCCAAGAAGGTGATTGATGAGTATGGTGAATCAGTGAAGTTTAAACCATGCATGCTCATACAATACAGACAGTTATGAGTATGCTGATAGTAAATAGACTGGAAATCATGCAGAACCAGTTTATCTGGGTTTATCAGACAACAACTGTTAAAATGGTGTGTTAGTATGTAAGTAAACATGTTAGGAGGTGCAATTTGACAGTTAGCCACAGTAAGACACGATCTCAACATCTGAACAAAAAATGTCTAGCATTTGCTTCAACTGTTTAAAAGTTAACATTAGTTTGTTTTAGGTGAGCTGATGTGTCCATGTAAATGTATTTTGTGTTAATTTTTTGAATGTATTTCAGTCTGGTGGCATTTTGTTACAAACAGGGCTGGTACCAGTTAACATTTTGAAATTAATAAATCTCCAAAAATTAACTTGTGATTAGTCAGTTAATTTGGAGCAGTTTTTGCAGCCAAATTAATAGTAGGATGGTGAAACTGCAGAATTCTGCTAATGTTTACTCATATTTGTTATCATCCATGAAGTTGGAAAATGTGAAAGTACAAACTGCGCAGCTAATACTACAAAAGTAGTACAAAACTACAAATCCTGATGACATGACTTGTGTGAAATTGCAAATGCTCATCAGCAAAGCAGCAATGTTAAATTTTAAAATTTTAATCAATCAATCAAAAAAGCTCATTTTTTACAATAAATAGACCAATTAATCGTTAATTTTTGCAGCCCTGGGGCCTAATTTACAAAACATCGTAAAATTGTCGTAAAATTTTCGCAAATTTGTCGTAAATCAACAAGTTACGATGTCGTAACATTGTTGTAAAAGTGTTGTGTTTGAATTTTGGAAGCTGATTTTATGACTTCGTTTCTTGCAATTTTGTTGTAACTTTAAAATTAGCCAGCCAATCAGCCGTCATTATGTTGACCTCAACCAATCATGACGCAGTGTCACTGAACCTGGCGGTGCACAGCACTGCATGCTGATCGTCTGCTTCTGCCGTTGCCAACGGTTACCAATGTAAACAAGAAGAAATAAATCAACTTTGAGGCGATTTTGCTACCTCAAGTTACCGCAAACAAAATTTTTACGTATTATGGCACTATGTGAAAAGTATATACTGATGATAAATCGAAATAATTACTGCATGCATGTTTGACGTTTTCATATGACAGCTACTCGTACATTTCTCGTAACTTTGTCATAACTTTCTCGTACAATTTTTTTTGTAAATCGCATTTTGTCTTAAATCTGTAACAAACTTTTCGTATGTCATAACATTGTTGTAAATTTGTCTTACGATGTTTTGTAAATTTGCCCCTAGTTACAAGAATTTGTGATCAATGTTGTACGGTCAGCATGCACTGATGAAGCAGACAAACATGGATGATCCGTACGACCAGTCAGGAGATGATGACATCTCGGGTGATGTGGACGACGGTCACGCCAGTGAGGATGAACTACCACCTACGCCACCACGTCCTTCCACTCCTGAGCCAGCCAAAGGTCTTCCATGGACACCCAAAGTTCGGTTAGTACATGCACACTCAAACTCTGTCCCTTTAGTCTTTATCTGTCTTTTATCTGTCTCTGTCTGTCTGTCTCTGTGTGTATGCCATATCAGTTATTTTGATAAATGATGTTAATTTTTGTGCACTTTTGTACAAAATCAATGTGAAACATTGCGGTTTTTTCTGCTTTTTGTTAATTTGATCACAGTCGTTGTGTAACAAAGTTACACTGGTGAATTCTGCTTCTGAAATGTTACAGTTCGGTGCAGATTTTGTGTTTATCTGCTATGAAAATTAGTGTAGTGAGCTCTTTCGAGAACCTGTCGGTTTGAACCAAGCTTTTGCAGCTTTTTGCAGTCAGTCAGAAAGACCATGAAAACTACAGAATTCATCTAGTGATGGTTGTTATTTTAAACATCTTGAATGGCAGAAACATGTTTTTGCCAGCACACGCCCAACCCTGTGGTACCAGTACTAGTTGTTTTGGTGAATAAGAGTTTGTTTGATAATATAAATGTACAAAACATCAGTTTATACACTTGTTAACGGCAACATTTAAGGACTTGCACATCGAAAACAGCAAAAATTACAAAAGGTGATATTGCCCGCATCACGCTGACTGTGTGTCAATGTGCTGCTGAATAATATCACCTTTTGTAATTTTTGCTGCTTTCGATGTGCAAGTCCTTAAATGTTGCCGTTAACAAGTGTATAAACTGATGTTTTGTACATTTATATTTGCTGTTTTGGTACTGAAATACTGTTTTCCTACTGGTGATCAGTTACAAAGATATTGCGCTTCAGATATTTCTTACAGTAACCAAGCCACTTATAACGGTTACTTACTACCTAATAGCATGACCACACGCGTTATTATTTATTTGCTTTACTCTCAAAACCCCTTGTTAGATGCAAGAATCTCGGAGATATTTTGTTCATATGTCGAGTTATAACCCATTTTGTCCCAAATTTCGTTCCAATTGCAATGAGGGTCAGTCGGGGTAAAATTTGATTGGCAGCATTCGCTGGCCCATCCCCGAAAACCGCCATATAGACACAAAAATCTCGCAGATATCTCTTACACAGACCGCGTTATAGCCAATTGTGTCCTAAATTTCGTTGCCATGGCAACGAGGGTCGGTCGGGGAAAAATGCGATTGGCAGCATTCGATGGCGCATCTCCGAAAACCCCCTAATAGATGCAAAAATCTCGCAGATATCTCTTACACAGACCGAGTTATAGCCAATTTTGTCCCAAATTTCGTTGCCATGGCAACGGGGGTCGGTCGGCGGAAAATACGATTGGCAGCATTCGATGGCCCATCCCCGAAAACTCCCTATAGACGCAAAAATCTCGCAGATATCTCTTACACAGAGCGAGTTATGGCCAATTTTATCCCACATTTCGTTGCCATGGCAATGAGGGTCGGTCGGGGAAAAATGCGATTGGCAGCATTCGATGGCCCATTCTCGAAAACCCCCCTATAGACGCAAAAATCTCGCAGATATCTCTTACACAGAGCGAGTTATAGCCAATTTTGTCCCACATTTCGTTGCCATGGCAACGAGGGTCGGTCGGGGAAAAATGCAATTGGCAGCATTCGATGGCCCATCCTCGAAAACCCCCCTATAGACGCAAAAAACTTGCAAAAATCTCCTACGCAAGCTGAGTTATAGCGCATTTTGTCCCAAATTTCGTTGCCATGGCAACGAGGGTCGGTCGGGGAAAAATGCGATTGGCAGCATTCGATGGCCAATTCCTGAAAACTTTCC
>Ga0209671_1004212_pt1 | contig 14170 bp, 11 predicted proteins | sample WorMetHERISLAND2_2_FD_187401 | JGI IMG/M metagenome (GOLD analysis project Ga0209671, IMG submission 187401) | Marine gutless worms symbiont microbial communities from Max Planck institute for Marine Microbiology, Germany - Olavius geniculatus... | ecosystem: Host-associated > Annelida >... | reverse complement strand
GTGGTGTGGGACAACCCTGCAGGAGTTAAGCCACGCTGCCCTAGATAGGCAGCGGTGGGCAGCGATAGTAAGAATGGCGTCAGACACCAACGGGCATTGAGCCCACGGTTGTCGATGATGATGATGTATAGTATATGCATGATATGAATCACGCTCACGCAGTATGAATATTTGAATTCTGCATTTGATAATATACTATGACTTATCAAAGTTTATTTGTAATTACAGAGTGGTCCATAAAAAACATGGCACTTTACTTTTGTCCATATCTTCGCTAATTGTTGACCGATTTTCAAACGTTCACTGGCGCACTCTGTAGACAATTTGCAAAAATGTGATTATTATACATCCCACCACACTGTAAATGTGTCTCTACACTACTTTGTCAAATATAACTGAAATATGAATGTAATAACGATAATAACAAACATTTTTTAAAGCAAAAACACTTTAGACCAACATCGCTGTGAATGATCTGTATGACACTAAACGGTGTGGGTCTAACACAGTCTATTGTCATACGGATCATTTACCCATCATTAACCACAATGTTGGTCTAAAGTGTTTTTATCATTTACCTAAATGATTGTTATTATTGTTAGTTTTTTCTTCCGTTTATATTTCACAAGGTAGTGTAGAGATGCATTTACGGTGTTGTGCGATATATAATAATCACATTATTTCAAATTGTCAGCAGATTGCGGCAGTGAAAGAATTTAAAAAATTGGTCAATAATTGGCGAAGATATGGATGAAAGTAATTAACCAGTTGAACAAGGTATTTTTCTATCTGTTTAGCTGCTTTTTTATTATTTCCGTTTCTGGCATGCCGGGGCTTAACAAATGGAATTGTTGGTGAGCATATATTTCATTTTCTTGAATTATTTTGAATTGTTTGTTGCTTTTCAGGGACATGAAGGTTTCGACCCACAGAAGATGAAGCCACACATATTTCTGCGGTCGTGCTTTGATGAGCTGAAGCCAAGCCAGAAGAAATAATGTGTTCAGCTTACAGAATTTGAGCTCTCCAAGAGTCATTCTCAGAGTTTCTTCGTTGCTAGTACAGTCATGTCAACTCTGACACGATTCAACTGTGCAGTGTTCACTGTCATGACTGCAAAGTTTGTTGTTTTCATGGAGGACTGTAGTAACGTTCTGACAGTTTGTTTCTAAACTGCATCTTAACTATTGTTCGTCAATATCCCATTCTGGAGCATAACATTTGGTACTGGTCTGCCGGAATGATGTGATACTATGATAGGTAGCCTTTACTGCAAGACAAATTGAGGTAAGACTTGCAGTAAATTACAGTTAAACTGTCTGTCAAGGTTAATGTTTCTGTGATAGTGATAAAGGGATCCAGCGTAGTCAGTGACTGAGTGTTTGATCTTGCATGGGTGTGTCAAACAGCTCTAGTTTTTTTTGTGGACAAAACTGTGTTATTTCTGCTGTCAATACAGTTTCTCTTATATGTGTGACAAATTGCTGGATGTGTGATAGCAAGACAGTGACATGCTTGTTGCTATTACAGTTATCATTCCTCTTTTGTAATTGTTGTCCATTGAGTCCTTACAGGTATATTAATAGAGGCAGTTGGTAACAGGAATGGCATCTAGCCTGAAAAGTCCCTATTTCGTTTATTTCGTTTATTTAATGTTTACTACTGGTGACTTGCCTGACCTGAGTAAAAGTAGACTGGTTAGACAATCTGATGGTAATCGTTTCTTGTGTGTGAGAGTTGCTGGTGTTCTATCGACAAATTGTGTAAGTGTGTTAAATTTCATTTCAGTGTACCATACTTGCCAGTGTATGAACATTGAACAGTAATCATTTTACTGTCTTCACACTTGATATGACTGTGTGTGTTTTCATTGGTCAGTGTTTTTTTATTTTATGCGTATGTATCCTGCACATGTTTTGACTTAAATTCTACCGATGGATAATTAGCATATGGGATGTCTTTGAATAGACTCGTGGGTTGAAGCAGTAAATTAATAAGTTATGTAAATTTATCGAAATAAAAAAAGTTGTATTTCGATGAATGTACATAACTTATTAAGCATTTTGGTATGCCTTTTAATAGCCATTTTGTCGATAGACCTTTACTCAACACCATCCTGTGCAAAGAGCAGCTTTCTGTAAGCAGAAGCTAGTTTTCAGCCATGTTGCCATTGTCATATAATGTTTACAGTGAAGTTAACCAAGTCACTAGGCAACAAAACATTTATCTTATGTGTCAAAATTGACACAAAGCATACAAATGTCCACACCCATTTTTCAAAATACCGTCGTTCAAAGTGAGTTAGCCAAAATTTTCTGACAGTCAGCTGTACATCTTCATGTTAATATTGTTGCTCTGGTATTAGAAGTCAGTTAGTTTGATTTTCAATGCTTTTTTAAATCATCAGTTAAGTAAACAAGACTTTTCTAAGACTAAGACTACAAGAAAGTCGCGATAATATAATTATTATTCAACTTGCTAACTAGTTAACTGATATTTAACATTTATAATAACTTGTGGCAAAAGTCTTTAAAATACTCAAGGCTGAGACGAATTAGCTCAATACCAAGACTTCATTTTTTGGTACTGAGCTACATACAGAGCAAGTTTTAATCAATTATGTGGTTGGGGTGGCGTGGCTTAGTGGTAACGCATTTGATTCGATCAATGAAGTTACTCTACGCCAGGCCAAGTTAGTACTGCGATGGTTGACTGTCTGTGGGCAGGTAAACTATCTCGGAATGTAACCAGCCGCCTAGGTCAACTCAGCCTTCCATCCCTCCGGGGTAGGTAAATCGATTACCGGCCTATCTGGCTGGGGTTAAGGTGGGGCGCGTTCACCTGTGTTGGGTGGCAGGTAATAATGTGGGATCCCATACGGCAGGTGACACTCCGTAGCTGTGAAATGGGCTTTCATTGAGAGCTATAACACCACCTTTAGGCTAATTGAACAGTCATCGAAAGCCGAATTTTGTAGGGCGGCAACTGTCAGCTATGTGGCCGTAAAGAAGAGTCGATGTTTTGTGGTGTTTTACACTGCCAATAACTTTGTAGCTTAATGGAAAGTATACACGTAAGCGATTTCATTAAATATACGCAGTAAAAGTTATTGATGCGGTTTTTAATGCTGTTGTTGAAAAGTTTTCGGTGCGATTTGTGTTTTCAGTCTTGCCCAAAGCGCTTACTTACTTGTCTATACGCTCATGAATAATCATGAGGCAGGTGCTCTGCAGAATGACCTTGACCTTGCAACCTATCGCTGTCCTTTCTTGCCGTGCGTGAAGTTGCGGCTGCTGGTGCTTAGCTGGTTGCAACGTTTTGTGGCGTTTTGTCACTGACAGAGGGACCGTGAACATTGTCTACCGTTTGGTTGTGTCTCAAACGGTCGACAAGAAGTGAAAGATGGCGTTAACAGCGATGACTGTGTCGACGAAGGTGTTTGACGGCATGCAGCCGGGTACTAGCGGTCTGCGCAAGTCCACCAAAGTCTTCATGCAGCCGAATTACACCGAAAACTTCGTCCAGTGCACGCTGGCGGCGATGGGGGACAAGCTGGCCAAGTCGACGCTGGTAGTGGGCGGCGACGGACGTTATTATGGAAAAGAAGCAACGCAGAAAATCATTCAGATGTGCGCTGCCAATGGGGCAAGTATTGAGTCCACGTTTGCTACACCCACTAACTGTGATGGATAATTTTTGGATATGACTGAAGTCTCCACCGACACCACCGACCCCACAGACCGACCCTAACTCAAAACCTTAACCCTAACAGTCGCAGGTGGCCACTAGTTGACTCCTACCGGTTGGTGGGGTATGTGGTGTCGGGTTGGTGTATTTTGCGAAATGTCGATTGCGGAATGCGGAATGTCAAAAACGTGTATTTTAAGGAATTTTGGCTGTGGAATGTTCCATTAATTACACCTTACAGATTTTCCGCAATTTGCAAAATTCCAATAATCGATTTACGGTAGGCCTACAAACAAAAATTACAAATCTTGAAACAACCAACACGACGAACATAAAGCAACAGACAATAAACAATAAACGCAACGTACGTGACTCAACCCATGCAGCCGATGTGCTAGACATGCTGTGCAATAAACGCAACTAACACAACGCAATGGACAACGCATACAACGTGCAGCGAATGTTGCAAATATAATGCACAAAACAAATGCAATCAGTGCAATACAATCACTCACCAAATGCAACAAATGAAGCTAAAATACACTTTATTTCACATGCTTTTTCCACAACAAAAATTCTACAAAGAACACATTTTCAAAATTCTGCATTCCGCAAAATGCAGTTTCCCGGTGATGTCTGTTGAGAGTTCTGTTATACCAAACTATGATAGTGAGAGTCAAATATAAAATTTTCTGTTCATAAGTTATGGAAAAATTGTTTAACTGTGGAATTGTTTTAACAGTTTGCAAGAGTGGCACAGTCAGTTGTCTTAATGGTAACTTTAAAGTCAAATTTCTGACCGCCTTAAAAGCTAAAAGGTTATGATTCGAGTCTTAGTGACGTCTGAATGTGTTCTTTTTTAGAAAGAAATTTATGAATTAGTAATTCTCTTTATTATATGGCTAGTCGACTGTGTTGCAGATTTTATATTGTTTTCAGTTTTTTAAAGGGCATCTGTCATTGCCATGTACTGTTTTGTTTTTCTGCCACTACTGTTTACTGTGTATGCTCTTTTGTGTCCCAGTTGACATGCTTCCATAAAAATTGTCATTTCTTCAATGTTCTTGGTACATTTTATTGGCATTCATATTTTTGGCATTTCTGTTTTGATGTTCTTGCTTTTGACATTACTGGATTCAGTGTTAACTGTTTTGTCATTGTAACAAAGGCTGTTTACAAAAATTTGCACCAACCAGCATCTTACATCAATCAAGACTAATTAGAGCTTTCAGATACTTAGTCAATGTTCTTTGCTGTATCATTACAGACGTCCATACATTTCTGGTGCACACATTGCTGATGATAGCTGGCTGCTTGTGACAGGTGGCTAAGGTGATCGTTGCACTGAATGGCGTAATGTCAACTCCGGCAGTGTCCTGTGTAATTCGCAAGTATAAGACTGATGGTGGCATTATACTGACAGCATCACACAATCCTGGAGGACCCGATGCTGACTTTGGCATCAAATTTAACATAGCTAATGGAGGTTTGTAGTTAACTTTTAATGCAGATGTGAAGTTGTCCAGTTGACTGGCCTTTGGTTTTAAAATAATTTTGATGGATAATTTTTTAAGGCTAATAACTCAGCTGTTTTCAAGTCTGTAGTTTCATGAAGTTTTGTTTATGCAGCGCGTTATGGGTTGCATGCTGCAATTTTATTATGTGCCTGATTTTTAATGCATAAAAATGTTTTGTGACTTTAGGCCCAGCACCAGCTGGAGTTACAGAGAAGATTTTTGCTCTTTCGAAAACAATTACCGAGTACCGCACGTGTCCTGATCTTCATGTCGACATTTCCACTGTTGGTTCTCATCATTTCACGATTAATGGCATCGGTGAATTTGACGTGCAGATTGTAGACACGACTCAGGATTATGCTGAGTTGATGCGGGAAATTTTTGACTTTGCTGCTATCAAAGGACTGCTCACCGGTGCTGGTGGTCAGCCGAAACTGAACGTTCTTGTCAATGCACTTCATGGAGGTGAGCAACAACAAACTAAATGTGATTTTATCGATCCAGTATATTTCTGTTAAACAGTTTGTCAGTTTTAACCTGCAGTTTTTAGTGATCACTTTGTTTCTGTTATTCAACCATACTTTTGCGATGTTTCCTTAACATTACATTGCAGAAGCAGTTGGTGCAGTTTAGTAGTATTTTAAAAACAATTTCTGCAAAAACAGTCAAGTGCTTGTTGGTAGATTTTGTCAGAATTTGTGCCTTCAGTGATTTCACACTTCTGGTTGAGCTTCAGGAACAGTACCATTCATTTTGTAAAAATACTACAATACTACTATGGTAGCAGTTTAGGAGTATTTTTACATAGTTTTGTATTAGTCTATTTTTCACTTTCTGCAGATTCTCTGCCAGTCATTCTAACCACGTGACTTTAATATCTCATTTTTTATTATGGGTTGAGTAAGGGTGTTAGACTTTGCTAACTACCTCGTAGTTAATACATGTATAATGCTATTCTAATTGACATAATTGTGAATGATGCATGTGTCACACTGTGCGTGTGCAGTTATTCTGATTATGCTGTTTTATTTTGACAGTGATGGGTCCGTATGTCAATAAAATCCTTTGTCAGGAGTTGGGAATGGATTCAAACAATGCAGTCAACTGCGTGCCACTTCCTGACTTTGGCAAAGGTCACCCTGATCCAAACTTGACCTATGCTCATGAACTCGTGAATGAATTGAAGAAAGGTGTTCATGACTTTGGGGCAGCTTTTGATGGAGATGGGGTTTGTTTTTTGTGGTGTTTTATACATTTTGTTGTCATATTGATTAAAAATCAGTGCAGTTAAAACTAACCCATCCAATCTAATTCATGGATTAGACTGAACTGGTTATTGTCAGTTTTTGAGTTTTTTTACATGTCAGTATATTGGTATCATACTGTATTGCTGTTTTTGCAGTCTAAAATTTTTGTCAAATTGAATACCAGTACTAGTAAAAGTCAAAACAATTTGTTTTTAGGCAAGAAGGAAAACATTCATGTTAGCAGCTTAGACTGCTGATGAAATGCATACATGTGTTATTTTCAAACTATGTAACTTTGCACTTTTTTGGTTGGACACTTTTTTGGTTGGAAAAGCCGAGCTTATTACTCTCTGTGTTGTGAGTTCTCAGTTAAAATTAGTAATGATCAGTCTTCACATTGGCTGTTTGGTTTTTAGGTTGACTTGACTCCTCGACTGAGTCGATCTAATGAAGCTTGTCTGGCAATATCTAAATTTGGTCAAGCCATATTTTTTATGTTTGGTCTAGTTTTTGTGACTTTGAACTTCACTGGTAGGCAATGTTGTGAAACTGGTACGGATAAGTCAACCAAAGTGCCATATGGGGATAATATATTTTTTGTATATTTAGTGTCATCTCAAAATTTAGCATAATTTTGCAGAATTGTTGTGCAGTTTGTTAAAGTGTTGCTTTGTTACTCTGCATGTAGGATCGTAATATGATCTTGGGAAAGAATGCATTTTTCATCTCGCCGTGTGATTCTCTAGCTGTTATTGCTGCCAACATCGATGCCATCCCATATTTCCAGAAGACTGGGGTTAAAGGATATGCTCGAAGTATGCCGACCAGTGGTGCAGTTGACAGGTATGTGTTGTGGACTAAGCTGCTTCATTGTTTACATACACATGCATGGAATACGTCAGCTCATTTGTTACCCATTTATTCCATTGTTATTGAAGCACTGAAGGATTCAGGTGTTTTTGACTCAAATGTTGTAATAGATCGGTAACACTGGAACTGTTGTGTGGGTGAATTTGTCCTCGGCTGGCTGTGGACATAACCAACCTCCCAGGTCAACTCAGCCTTCTTTGCTTTTTTCTGGGTAGTACCAGCTTAACTGTTTGATATTAAGGCAGGGCACATAAATGTTTCCTGTGAAGAGCAATATTTACTCTTTTTTTAGTCATTAACTGGGCTAAAACAAGCAATGTAGTTACCTCAAAGACTATATGGTCCATGGAGATAACATCATTCGTGCTTGATTGTGTCGTGTGATCGGGCTTTTACCTACCAATGGCTAGAGCCCACAGTTTTTCTGCGGGCCGTGGAATTTTGAGCTGAGCCGCGGAATTTGCTCTTTTCCACGGAATTTTGATATTGTCACGGAATTTCACGGAATTTTACAGAAGTTAAGAAATGACCGATGATTAGTACGATCGTCAGCTTTAAGCTAACTATATCAACTGTAGGAATAACACTGAGAAAATGGGCTGGTTAAAACATAAGTAGAATAATGGAAATTTAGCCTGTGCAGTGTGCATTTCGTTTGGACTAATAGCAAAAAATGAAATTAATTTATGAACTGTGATGTATGCTGATATGTAGTACAATCTTCTTTATTTATTCACGCATATTTGAGTATGTGTACTAGTTGCTTTGCAGTCAGTTTACACATTTGCACATAACATATTTGTCTTGTAAATATTTATGTGTATGAGGGCACATCTTCACTGCTGATCTGATCTGATCACTTGTAGAGTTGCTAAGGAGAAAGGGAAAGAGATGTTTGAAGTGCCGACTGGGTGGAAGTTTTTTGGTAATTTGATGGATGCTGGCCGGCTGTCATTGTGTGGGGAAGAAAGCTTTGGAACTGGTTCCGATCACATCAGGTTTGACCCATAAAATCAACTAACATACTCTACTGCTAGGCGAGATCACTGTCCATGTCATGCAAATTGAATCTGTATGGTTTAACGATAAATTTCCGGTTTATTCATGAAATAGCACTTACTAGATCTGGCTTGATTTTCTGATCGATTCATTTGCTGAAATATTTTTAATTGTTGGTTTATTTGTTAATTGATTTATCAACTCATTGATCGAGTGATTTATTTATTGGTTAATTAATTATTCATTTATTTATTTGTTGTCTCGTGTGGGTATAACCATATGTCTGCATTCTGCCAACACATTTTCTCACCGAGTAATGTTTCGTTTGAAATAAATTATAACTGCTATGTATTGAGGTACATTTCTGGCTTTCTGACTTTCACAAGTTAAGTAGCAGTACTTCAAGAGGTTCTGTAAAAATGTTCCTGACCTTTACATTTTTGCCAGTAAACAGCTGATTCTGTTAGTTTGGTGGATGTCAACAGAAGGTTCGAGAAGTCTTACTGCAGTAATTCACAAAATTGTTTTCTGGGAGTGTGGCTCAATCTAAGCTGAACTTACTTCAAAAAAGTAAGAAGTAGAAAACAGGGTTGCACAAAATCTTTATTTGAATTTTGTATACTAAATTGGTGAGTAAATTCTATTTGAATCCTTATCCATTTGTCTGGAGGATAACAGGGAAGATTATTAGAACTGCCATTATTGTTATATATGCAGTTATAATCGGCAGTTCTTACAATTTTAGGTTTAGGTCGTTTTTTTGTGTTTTGTGTTTCATAAAGGTTAAACTTTCTGTAAAAGTTAAACTTTTTGTTTCGTTATTATGTGTATATGCAATTTTGCCTGCAAAGGCCATCCCCATAATACCTAAACTGTGTTGGGTGGGACATTAAACCCTACTCACTCACCTCCCCCCTAATCCATTTGCTTAATACAGGTTGTTTGTCTAACAGTTTTAATTTTATTTTTACTTGTTTCTGACAACTGCATTGTTTAACCTATTCCAGGGAGAAGGATGGTTTATGGGCCGTGCTTGCATGGCTGTCAATATTGGCCGTGAGAAAGCAAAGTGTTGAGGAGATTATGAAAGCACACTGGCAGACCTACGGCAGAAATGTCTTCACAAGGTATTGTGCGACATGATGTTTTATGCAGGCATTCTTCTCATCCTGTAATTTGAAGCATCTACTTGTTGGATCAACTAGTTGGAAAATGACCTGATTACGGTCTTGAGTTTTGAGGGTTTTTGATATCCAAAATAAATATATAGCGTGCAAAGGTCCTGTTTTTCCATGCACATTTGATGGCCAATCGAATTAATCTCCAATCAACTTTGGGACTTGATCAGAGATCATTTCAATAACCGTTTTTCTATTGCCAATTAGCAACTAATGGTCCATCAAACCTCCCATCAAGTTGATGGCCGAATATTGGCCGATCATGTCAGATAATTGACGATTAAACATGGCAATTTGCAGTACGTTGCTTATTCACACCAGAAACATCTCTTCACTTCGCCGGTCAAAACGGCAATTCACGCATTAAAATGAAGTTCCAGGCATGGTGATCAATCACTACTGATGAATTTATACTGTGTATAGTGTTTTGTGAAGAAATAAAATGGACAGACGCTCTTGTATTGATTTACAATAAAACGTATTTTTGACAGCAGACGATATGGATGATATCGTTGATATACATGTTGTTGCTATGATGACGTTTACTGGCTACGGCATCCACTCACAGCGCATACTGGGTAATTTAGCACAACACTGCAAATCGAGGTCACCGTCAGCCAGTCAGATTGGCATGAAGTAGGCTCATTTGATGGTGAATCAACAAATCGTGGATCACATAAGTGGTGATCAAAATTGTATGGAAAAACGAAACATAGTTGATCAATGATCAATTCTGAGCATCAAGTTGATTGGAGGTCAGTAAATCGGAGATCAAATTTGATTTAATTGGCGATGGAAAAACCAGACCTAAGTCATTGTTTGACTTTGCTGGTGTCATGTCATATACGAAGAGAAGAATTTTATGTTTTCTGATAAACAAATGAGTACAACGGTGTAACGATAGCAGTTTCTTTGGGGCACAGACATTTAAGTAGCAATTTGCTGCCTGGCATGTGCCGTGCATATTTATCTCTGCCTAGTCAACGTAGTGAATGGTCGAGATAATGTATTCACTCTGAGTATGTCATTCTGTCTGTGTGTCTGTCTCTGTGCAGCAGCGTGACATCGTAATAACAATGATGTTATTACATCGGCCACAAATTGTGCATTGTCTGTGACATCATGAGCAGGGAAAGTTGTGAATGCTACAGCAGTGTTCAGCTAATGCTGTAGCAATAATGTTGAGAAAAAGAATTTTCGTGAATTATTCTATCATTAACCAACAAATTCACTAGAATGTGCTTAAATTGCTATTTTGTAAAAGTTCACTTGGAGCAGATATGCAGTCTGATGAGCACCATCTAGTTACTGAAGTTTTTGGTTTCTGTAGGCCATTTGTGTGTGTATTGCTACAAATATTCCAACTTTTAGCATAATGCAAAATGGGTTGTGTTGATTTCAGATATGATTATGAGAATTGTGATTCAGCCCCAGCTGAGAAGATGATCTCAAATCTGGAAAGTTACATTGCCGACCCTGCTAGTATTGGCAAAACGTACTCACATGGAGGGAAAACGTTCAAAGTGGCCAAAGCCGACAATTTCGAATACACCGATCCAATTGACCACAGCGTGTCAAAGAAACAGGTTCGCTGAATTGCTTAAGCCGTGTATATATATAAACTCAACTCAGCTCAACTGGCCAGTTGAGTTGGGTTCAGTTCAGTTCCGTTGAGTTGACAAAGTGTTCATAGTGAGTTTGTCGCTATGAACAGACAAAAAAACTCAACTCAACCCAACTCAGCTGAGAAAGCTCAGTTTTTGTCAGTTTTCGACATTCTGAGCAGTTCAGAATCAGTTGAGTTGAGTTCAGTTCAGTTGAGTTGAGTTTGTCGCTATGAACACGCAAAAAAACTCTACTCAACTCGACTGAACTGCAGTGACTCGTCTTTCAAGCAGTGGACCAATAGCAGAGCGCTGCACTGCCGCATGTAGAATTTCCCAAGCTAATACAAACATTATAGCGCCAATACGGTTGATGCAGTGTAAGAAAGCATAAAACCATTGCGTTGATTTCCTCATTGATTCTGTTCAGAGTTATAAAAAAAGAAATGCTGAAGAAAGCTGTTTCTAGCTCTACGAATGAGGTATATAGTTTAATTATGCGCGAAGCTTTGCGTAAGCGAAGACCTTTAGGTGCCGGCATTGTAGTTTCACAGCACTGCATCGTTTGCAGGCAAATATTTACTTATTTATTCCTCGCACTGGTCTGGGAAACTGAGTTCAGTTGGGTTCAGTTGAGTTGAGTTGAGTTGAGTTGAGTTTTTTTGCTTGTTCATAGCGACAAACTCAACCAGTTGAGTTGAATTTGTCGCTATGAAGATGGCTTTACGTTAATTATCTTGCCATTGTTGTATTAGGTATTTTGATAATATTATATGGCATGCATTATTTTTGCACAATTGTTATTTTTTCAGTAAATTGTGAGCAGTTTGATAAAGGCGGTATCCATTCTATGAAGTACATAGCAATGTAATGGAACCGGGTACTCATCTTTACTCTCTGTAAAATAATTTAACATTGTATATGGTAATGCTGTATAACAGTGGCAGTGCACCTTATGCATAAGTTATAATGCTTCATCTTACTACTGTGCTTGATTGACATTTTGAAACTGCTGTCACTACTGATATTCTCCGCCCATTAACAGTTTGTACGAAGAACAAATCATGAAGTTCCAATCTGTTTAAATGCTCTCATCCAGAGTGTATAATTGGCACAATGTATTGAACATCATAAAAACACACACAGGCTCACAGCAGCGGTGATGGCAATGGATGTTGATAGCCGCTTTTGATGCACCTTTCCTGGTAAGTGTGATGTTTATAAGCTACAGTACTAAAGATGCGGTGCTGTAATCATCATACATGACAGAGTAGAAATAATAAACAATGTTAGCTGCCATGCAGGAATGCTTTTGAGTTTGTTGATGTTGTACCAGGGTATTCGTATAATATTTGAAGATGGGTCGCGGATAGTCTACCGGTTGAGCGGCACTGGCAGCGCAGGTGCCACTATCCGCATGTATGTTGACAGCTACGAGTCAGATAAAGACAAAATCCTTGGAGATGCTCAGGTGTGTCAGTTTTATGCTATTAATAAGCTGTATAATTTCGTCAAAATATAACCTTATTTACTAATTTGTTGATATTTCAGCGGTCTTCCTGTAAATAATTTTTGCTTGGGTTACGGTGAACACTATATGTGATATGTGTGAGGAAGTTGGTGTTAGTTTTGCCACAATGACTAATGAAGCTGAAAATTTATGGCAAAATTTTACGTATTGTCATAATAGTCAGCTGTTCCAGAATACATTTTTCTCATATTTTGCCATTACTTTTTAGTCGTGAGGAATAAATTTCATACTAAGCATATTGGTTAGATACACCAAAGGCATCTGACACACAGAAGTTTAGGCACAACAGTTTCCAACTTGTTACTTGTTACACCGTCACCGAGATAACCTAACTGGGAGAATTCCAGGAGTCTGTTGAACGAAAGTCAGAGTGCAGTTTTTGCAATAGTATGTTAAAATAGCTTTATCCTTTTTAAGTAATGTGTTACTTTTTGGGCCAACCGCTGAGCTGTAAGCTTAAAGGTCAGCCCTTTGTCACGGTTGTCGTCCGTCTGTCTGTCACCGATGTACTGTGGTTAAATGGTGCAAGGTAGGGCCTAGGTTGCTATTGATCACTAATAGGAAGTGGCATATTCCCTTTCAGATGAAATGAAAGTCATTGACCTTGGATGACCTTCAAGGTCAGTGACACCCAGTACGGTCGGCCCCACCATAGTGACAGCTGGGATTTTTGATGACGTTGGAATGTACTCTGCATGTACTCTCTCCTCAGACGTCATAGCTAGATTAAGTAAGTAGGGAGTGGACGGGAAAAGGGGATGGAAAGAGACGGGGAGTGGGCGAAATGAGAACTCCATTGAAAAGTCCTTCCTGCTGTTAGGTGTGATAGCTTTTTCTGGCAGCAATTTAACTGGAATTTAACTCTGGTTGACTGATTGTGTTGTGGTGCTTGAATTAGTTACATGAAATGTATCCGAAGCCTTCAATCACCTGTACAAGGACATTTGGAGGTGCAGGGTGGATTGTAGCGTTGAACCAGTGTTGATGTAATGTGCAGGAAATGCTGAAGCCGCTCGTTGAAATCGCTCTACAAATCTCACAGCTGCGTGAACTCACTGGCCGCAAAGAACCGAATGTCATCACTTAAACACCCACTGCTCTTCCAGTCACGTTGTCAGCCTTTCGTTGTGTTCTTTGATTTTTTTCAGTTTTGTCTGTTTTGTTTGCTGTTCACATCTGTTTGGCTTTGTCAGCAGCAGCTTATTTCAGTCTATCATGCTATTGTCTCAAGCAAACTCACTATTGTAGGTGCTGCCTGCCATACTCTAATGCTACTTGCTTCATGTGTTGGTACGACTGCTGTTTTCTATCTGACCTATTTTTTGTGAACATTATATGAAAAAGAAAAGTAATTATACTGTGTATTTATTTAATAAGTTCATGTATTGCTGAGCAGTGTCATAAGCAGCTGTTTTTTGTCATAATGCACTTTTGCCTACGATTACATACTTTGGTTGTAGTTTTTTTTGTTTTTGTTAGGTATATTTTGTTGTATTTTGATAGCTAGTAGATATTAACTAATTTTGTTCATCTACAT
>Ga0209671_1004211_pt1 | contig 14171 bp, 8 predicted proteins | sample WorMetHERISLAND2_2_FD_187401 | JGI IMG/M metagenome (GOLD analysis project Ga0209671, IMG submission 187401) | Marine gutless worms symbiont microbial communities from Max Planck institute for Marine Microbiology, Germany - Olavius geniculatus... | ecosystem: Host-associated > Annelida >... | reverse complement strand
CTCGTAACTAACATATTCTACTGGAAAACTGTCACCATGTGCGACCAAAAATATAATTACTTAGGATCTAGATTACCTTTTCGTCTCACAGCCAACTCTTCCTGCGGCACGAAAATAAAAAGAATCCATAAACGTGTAGTAAGTGCGATGGTTACCTCTTTATTGTGCAACGATACTCAAGTATATAATCTTTTTAATGCTTTCACTTCCTGAAAAAACTACTCTGCACGAAAGCGAATTCGATATTTATTTCTGAACACTTTCTGCACTAGCAATCTAAAACGTAGAATAGATGATTTAAGAAAGATGGTTCTACCTGACTGGTGGCCACATTCACAATGATTCTCTACATGTATATTTTTACAGCGCTATCTTGGTCGACGCGACAGTCGAGCGTGTGTCGGACAATGGCGTCAAGTCGGAACGACGACAGCATCTCGTGGGTGCATGCCGCACAAGCAGCAGCAGCAGCAGCAGCAGCAGCAGACTAGTCTGAGGTGTTCGACGACCGACCGACCGACCGAGCGTCCCGGCGGCGTCCAGGGACAAATGCATCAAAGCAGACCGGACCACCGTCTATCCCGTCTTTGGTCGGTGGACAGCCGGGGCGGGCGGGCAAGACCCTTTTCCCTCCGCTGCCTCAATAATGTGTCTGGCTGGCGTCATACGGGGACAAGGAGAGGTCGTTGCGCTAGCCTGGCGCTGTGAACAGCGAGCAGCGCGTCATTCACAAGTCGACCTGGCGACCTACAGCTCCGCTCAGCACCACGACCCTCATGCAGTCACTCGCACGTCGACATGACGTCTATGCAGCGGAGAGAATGCGGAAGATTTCAATTGACGACGTGAAGCGGCGGCGATTAGAACCGACTGCAAGAAGAACGTCCGCCGTTAAATCGATTCAACGGATTCACCGCGGACGACAATGGCAACGTGAAGATGAACATGATGACGGAGACGCAGCTGTGATAATCTTCGACGCGTTACTGTCACTGCCGGCGCAGCAGCAGCAGCAGCAGCAGCAGGCGCGGCGAATTAGCCGCATCGTTGGCGTGACACGGAGAGATGCTGCAGAAGTGCATGTAGCACGCTATCATGAAACCGAGTGCCGGCGGCGCCACACAAAGCGTGCAGCGCGCTAGGCGCTTTGCCAACCGAGCTGCCGCTGCCGGCGACCGACGTCCGACGTATAATGTCTTCAGCGAGGTTGATTCCAGTGTCGCAGCGCAGCGCGTCAATGGACTGGCTCTTCCTGCGTCCCACGGCACCGCTGAACGCCGCTCATATTTGATATCGAAAACATTCAGCGACGGATCAGCGACGTCCGTTGTGAATATTGTTCAAGCGATCACACAGTTCGAGGCGCACCGCCCATGCAGTAGTCATGCAGTTGGCGGCGTGAATGAAACAAGCCGACCTCAGTGACGAGATTGCAATCGCGACATGTCAGCGTCAGCCCACCGGCCGGTGCGCCGTCGAACGTCGAATATGGACCGATCGATCAGAACTGAAACCCAGCACGCTTGTCGCTGCGTTCCGACGGGATTAACTACGACTAAACCTGCACACACTTCCGTCCGTCCGACCGAGCGAAATCAGACCGGCGCCTCGCAGAGTCGTGTTTCAGTTCTCTGGTGACCTTCACGGACAACAGCGCTGCCATTGACCAGCGACGTGGAGCCAATCAAACGTTGTCGACATCAACCGAAAGTGGTGGCGCGCGTCAGAATGAGGCGTATAGCTGACAGACAGACAAACAGACAACTGTGCAGCTGAAGCGGTCAAGATGGGTGCCTGGCCGCCCATAACGAACGAACGGTCAGTTGCATTGCGTACACGACGTTGGCGCTGAAGCCATGGTGGCTGGCTGGCGCTCTTAGCTCGTTCTTGTGCTGTCCGTCCGTCCGTCGCACTGTTAAATATTGAATGAGCGGCGTGACGACGCAGTATGCAGTCTCCGCACCGCTGTTTTGTAGCCTACGTACCACTGCAGAAAATAGCGCGCTAGACGCACAGACTGCAGCTGCGATGATTTATTAACGACAGAAGCGTCTGCGACGCTGGCCCATTGCAGTGTTTCAAGATCACTAACGTTGCACTGCAGATATGTATGAATTAAGAAGCGACGCTACGGCGTGCTGCGTTACTTTGTACTTAGTGTCAGCAAAAGGCCGTACAGCATCCTTCATCCATTGCCCGCCATCTGTGCTGCAAAAGCCGCAAGACAACACAATCTGAACGACTTAACGATGTTGAATTCTATGTCTGAAACGGAAAAGGCACTGAAAACCAGAAAGCAGAACAAAAATGCGAACAAAATATGGATTGCTTAAATTATATTTTAAACAGATAGCATCGTGCACGTAGTGCAGGTGCAAAAAAACATAGAAAACAAAAAGTAGTAGTTAAATTGAGATTATGCACAAAATTAACCTTTGCAATGCGCTCTTGTTGTTACACACACCTGTTGCGCTTGAAGATAAACATTTCCCTGGTGTTTTATTTTCAAATTGCAAACCTAAAAAAACCGCGGAGATCTCAAGTGTGGTTTTCTCCGGCGAACAGATCACATACAACTTTACCCTTAGCTAGAAAGCAATTGTTTTCGAGCAGCTTTTTGTTAAGTTTTTGTCGTGCGACGCAATCGACGCAATGCAATTGTCACGGAGTGATTGCGACTTTATTGGAAATGTCAACTTTGGTGCCAAAACTGCTAAATTGTCAATAGTGCAGTGCTCTGTTATTTTGATTTTGAATTATGGTGCATATTGGTAAAATTGTGGAATTTATATTATTTTTCGCTTGCATTTGATCAAAACGTTGTAAGTAGCGAGTAAGAATTTCGTGCATAAAGACTCGAGAAAGCTGGAGTGATCGCGTCGCTACCACGAACTTAGAAAAAAATAACCGACAACGTAGTGCACTTAGTCGTTTTGACACATTATAACGTGTGTTACAATACGGACAGACGGACAGATGGAGAGACTGGCAGAATTGCTACAGCACACGTGCCGTTCGTTTGTATTGTGTCGCACGGTGAAAACTCGACAGTAAAAAAGTGGCTCGAAACAGTTGCCAGTGTGCCTGGTAGCTGTGTGGTCAGTTCTCGAGAGAAATCGCCGAGCGGCGTTGCCGCCTCTGCTACCGGAAGGCTGTGTATAGCGATGCTTATCTGCGCCGACGTTGGCCATGCGCCGCTTGTGCACTGACTGGTTGGTTAGTCCACGTGGGGGGGCGACAGCCGCCATGTGCGGCTCGCCGATATTTTAGCCCTTCACGTAATTTCAGTTTTAGTTTTTGTGCATTTTAAAATATATCTCAATATATAACAATGTTGATTTTTATATAGTGCTTAAAAATAAATGCCAAATTTAACTTTTGAAAATGCTAGTTGGAAATACTGATGGAGTTGTTAAAAGCTTGTTTTGGCGTAATTGGCAATGTGAAATGACCTTGGTAATAATCAAAAGAGCTGCACTGGTACCTGCGCCCTATATCACGAATCATGCTTCAGGACGAATGCGTCAGCGTTGTACGCTGGAAACTGCCGTTCTACAAATTGTTTAATTGACTTGCATCGCAGAAATATCGTTTACGTTCGTTCTGCCGTCGTTCTGCTTTCTGTTATTTTTACTATATTTAGTTTTATATTCAGTTATCGCCTTCCTTCAACCTGAAAATTTTAGTCCACGTTCTCGTAAAACGAAGATCGATCATTTTCGTTTTCGTAATTGTTATTGGAATATCGCTGTTGTTGAACGGCGTGACAGCGGCGTTGACAAATGGCACGAATTGGCGTCGACCGCACGAAGACCAGATGCCTGCCTGTATCCGCTCTGCTGCTGCAGCAACTGATCGGTCGTCATTGGCAACGACGATGACGTCATGCCGAATTAACTGTATAATACCGGTGTACTCTGTACGCACTGCATGACTTAAACCCGTCGGCAAGACAACGATCGCATAATTATAAGTGTATCGTAATAATTGCACTGACTGGTGGTGACTCGGCTGCTGCTGCTGATGCTGACTGATGGCCAGGTCAAAACGGCAACGAGAAACTGACGATAAGATAACGAACGTTACGCTGCGATGAGCTTTGGCTGCTGCGCCACGGACAGCAAACACTGAACTTGGAATTAATAATAGTAGTAATGGATGTTGGGGGCACGATCGGACCTGACACTTTGCGTATAGCCTAATAAATGTGAACACCGAACGTCTTGGTCATTATGCGTTTTTGATTTCTTTGCGATATGGCGCTATACTCGTATAAACAGTTATAGAGTTCGTGCAAATCTTTGAATCATTGGCGTTTACCAGCAATAGCTGCACATTTTTTTAGACGAAAATTGTCAAACGCTCTGCATTGTAGCATATTCTGACATCATCGAAAATCAAACCATGTATTCTGGTCAGGGATGGATAAAACCTTAAATTGTTCAGAAAATGTTTTAAGTTTTGGGTCTTACAGGTTTAAAAAAACGTTTTTGGTATACAAAAAGACGGGACACAACTTTTGAGACCAATCGGAAATATCTTGTACACCATTTTTCATGTCATATCGTTTTTTTGTAAAGTGAATGGCGTTACGCCAAAACTCAGAACGTATTACCGTCCGCAGTAGCAACGACAGTATTGTTCTTAGTATTATCGCTAAGTTTTTTTGTTTGTTTTGTCTCTGTTAACACGATAACTCATGAACCGCTGCGCTTAAGTGGTAGATAAAATTTTACACCAACATGTACCTCGAAAACCACAATAACCCCATTCAGTTTTAAAGTCACATGTGAAAGGACAAGGTCACATGACCGGATTTTCGGACATTTTACCAGTGCGACATGGGGGTTGCTGCAACTAGCTACTGCTAGACAAGCCCAGATAGGCCGATAGCTATTGGTCGACGATGACGTCATTGCAATAAATATCACAATATGCCACGGCGGCTACCGCGAACAGCTTTAGCTTTGCGCGAGGCTTGACAGTCTAGTATGTAAACTTGAATTTGATTTGTCTTATAAATTGCACTTCAAATAACGTGTGTGAACGAGGAAGTTGGACAGGAAGAACGGCGCGTTGAAAGTCTCTCACGTCGGCTTATATACGCCACGACAGACAAACAGGAAGTCGGCTCTCGACGCTCGGTGGAATATAACAGGCGAGACCCATTTGCAGACGCGTACGTGCAGCGCTGAAAGAAAGCCGTCAAATCAGCGGCGTGAAGGAGAGACAAGCTGCAAAAAGACGATGACGGTTCGAAGAGAGAGAGACAGGGCGAAACGAGATGACATCTCATCGGCAGGCTATGACGAAGCTGCTCATCATCATTCGATGTCGACGATCTGTGTACGCCTGCCGTCTGTCATCGTCTTGTAGAGTGATGGACAGACGGCGAGTCAACGGATTATGGGATGTTTCGTGCACTGGTCGCGGAGAAGACAAAAAAGTGAATGCCGCGAGCGCTGTTTCGTTGATTAATTCGTGCAGTTAAGAGATGACTAGAAGGGCAAAGGCCTGCACAGACATCGTCTGCAATATATTTTCTGCTTCTGCGTGTTTCGCTCCCAAGGCGGCATTCAGTGCTCGAATCGTCCTAATACAGCATCAAAGGAGATGCACGAATCGTTTCAATACCAGTCGACTGACAGAGATCGTATGTGCGCTGGTGGTGAACTGGTCGCAGCTGCGACCCGTCGTCCACGACTTACGCTGGTACTCAGCTTGATTAAATTCTGGCTAATCTTTAAGTCATTCACTGCAGCCTGCTGCTGCTGTGCTGCGCCTGTCGATATTGTTTTGCGTCTAGCGGCGGCAGTTGCTGCTGCAACACGAGCATCGCTGCATTTATCGAATAAAGCTAATATTCGCAGCAATTATTTTTATCGAATTCTGTCAATTGTGCACGCACACGTAAGCAGATTCGGATTTGAAAAGTTTTGCTGTAATATGTGGTTAGTGACGCAATCGTTTACGAAGAAATTAAAAAGTAAAATAGAATAGTTTGGAAATCTTAACTGATATTCGACATGAAAGATCAGAGAGTCCACCTGAACAGTAAGTTATGCGACACCGATGTTCGGAAATTGCGTTATAGCAAATTATCCGAATGCGTTGTTCCCGATGAAACGTGTTTTTATTTGAGGCAGAAACAACACATTAATCAACTGACTGTTCATAATTTACATTTAAATGTAATATAGATACATTGTTTACAAGTTTGCAACAATTCCAGCGAACAACAGCTTAGAGAAAAACAAATGAGTCTAAGTCTTTAACAAAAAGCTAGCTGATGACAGAAAAGACGCGATACAGCCTGCAGCAGTTTGTGTTACAGTACTGACCTTCAAGGTCATCCAAGGTTGATGGTTCTTATCGCATCTGAAAGAGCGAATGCAATTTACTAATAGTGATTAACAGCAACCTTGGTCCTACTTTCACCGTTTAGGCACAGTACATCCGTTACAACGAACGACAGACAGACGACAATCGTGCCGTAGACGCTCTTGCTCTACAGCATAGCTGTAGCGTGTAAAAAACTAAACAGTCCCAATTTTAGTCGAGGAAAACTGCGAGCTATATAGGCCTACTACTTAGTTGCTAGTCGCAGTAGTCGGCAATGTAAAAAATCGAAGATAAATAAACTTTAAAAAAATTTCTTCCATGTTGAAACCTTGCATGTAGCATTTTGCACGCTTATTTATTTATTTATTTTTTTCTCAACTATTTCATCAATTTATACGTCGACATTCGGAAAAACATCACACTAATGACATTTGCTGCATGAATTGAATGACCACGGCATGACGCTTGCACGTGGCCAGAACAATAAAACATAGTAAAAACAAAGAGACAGTAAAAGCCAACTAATACAATGTAAAACTACAAGTAATTTTGGTTGCTGTTCAGAAACTCCAGTAAATGTCTTTTGCAACATGCCCCTTTTAACGACACCGTCGAAGTCACAAAAAAAGAAAACCGTTGACTGAACACAATCAGAATCCTACCAAAGTAAGTTAACAACTGCATGCAAACTGTCAGTGTTATCATATATACCTGTAGTGGACAATCTGAAAACAGATTGCTAGTAATTATTTTTCTGGTTTGAGATTCTAAGCCCCAAAGCCGACAATTGACAGCGCTTCAACTCGTAGACGTAACGCGGATTTAACGGACAAGCTGTGGCGGATTAGTCAGTGAAGGCATCTCAGACCTATTGACTGACGTGTAGCGTACCGCAGATGGACAAGAAGAGAAATGCGACAGACTGACTGAATACTCGGTGACAGATCGACGAATGGCTGGAGACTGGAACGAGCAGCAAAGCATTGTCCGGATAACAAGTAATCATCGTCGTATTGCTGGTGGTTTGTCGTCAGCGCTCGATGGCCGACAATCGTATTGGGTACTGATGGGCACACTGGCACTGCAGATCGACGACCACCCGCGCCGCATCTCGCAGTTGAACTGCAACTGACTGGTCGGTGTCGCTGCGGCTCGGCTTGACCGCTAGACCACCAGCTTCGTTGCATTTCCGGTTGCGTCTCTGAACGCGGGCTTTATTTGATCCCTGCTGGAGTGTCACGGAATGCGGATTATCGACAGTGACGGGTAGTTGTGGTGTGTCCGTCGAATTGTGGAACTTTCTTACCCACGTAGGCCTAGTTTCGCTCCCGAGAGCAAAAGTTACATTGGTGGAACTTTCGCTTCCTCGAACTTTCGCTCTCCAACGTGAATTATCATTATTTAATTGATAAGCTAATGGTATTGTGGTCGTTATATTTTGTTTGTTTACTTGGCGATTGCCGACGTTTTTTGATTCTTGCTTCGTCTCCTGCTCCGGCTTGTTTCACTATAGCATAAGCGAGACCTATAAGCATCAAACGTCTAGGCCTACGTACAAGCCTCAGATCGTTTTGTGATACCTGTTCACCACGTGTGACGCTACTGTGCAATTAAGCAAAAATGAAGCACTGTCTATAGACCTTAAGCTTTGTGCACATTATTAGCTAACCATACTTAAGTAACGGTCGAGCTATTGGCATGGTTGTCGTACGTCTGTCCATCTGTCTGTCTGTAACGGATGTACCTTGGCCAATAGGTAGGTTGTAGGAAAAAAAACTTTTGCACGAATAATTATTGTGTGTGAAACTCGGGCATGCAAAATTTCAGCCATCTATTGCAAGGGAAACATTTTTCGAATTAGGGTTTAAATGGACGGGGGGTAAAAAAATTCAACGGAAAACTGGTCATATCTCGAAAACGGTCAGATATGGCCAAGGTTACTATTAATCACATGAGATGGAAATCATCGACCTTGAATGACCTTGAAAGTCACTGACAACCAGTAGAGTCGGCTACCCTAGCGACAGCTGGGCTTTTTTGTTATATTGTAATGTCAAGTCTGACAATAATTTCTGAACAAAAGAAGCAAAAGTTCCAGGAAACGAGAGTTCTAGGGAGCGAAAGTACCAAGGAGCGAAAGTTCCATCTATGGAATTTTCGTTCCCGAAAGCTAAAGTACGTTGGAACGATTAACTAAAGTTCCAGTTATCTGTCCGTCGATCCGCAAAAGCTGCATGAGAGGCACAAAACGCACATTCCCGCGACACTTTAGGGAGTTGTGATGCCTACATTCCGAGAGACTAGCGGATTTACGACGGGTATGATTGTTCGACGAGCTCTCATCATGTCTGTCTGCGTCGATCATGTTCGTGCAATCTTGTCGAATCAGAGCAACGATGACTTTCGACCCCAGCAAGCTCTGCCACACCTCTACGCTTGCCTTGCCTTTTCTTGTCACATCGACTGATATGTTTTCTGCACCATACTGATACATTGCGTGACGCTCTATATTCAACGCGGAATACATTTGTTTTCCTGTACTATGCATCATAAAACTGCATACTGTCAGTCAATTATTCATTTATTTGTTTGAACACATGTAAGAACAAAACAGGACGAATGAACAATGAATGGTGACAGACAGGACACCAAAGCAGTAAAACCTGCATTATAAGGTACTTTCCAAAAATAACTATGAAAAATAATCATAATACTGAGTGTGGAAAACAGTGTATAAATTTATACACTGTACGTTTATTACGCTACTTCTTCTCAGTGATTGAAAGTGCCATTTTTACGCGCGAAAAAGGCTACTGCTTTCAGCGCGTCTTAGCCATCGCAATTCTGTCCGTTTGTCCGTCTGTCCGTTTGTCTGTCCGCCTGTCCGTCACACGGGCGGATTAGTCAAAAACGATGGAACCTAAGATCACCAAATCCTCACCATCGACTGCCTGGAAAACCCTAATTTCAGGAACCGTAAAGCTTTTCCATAACTTCGAAGGGGGTCACCCCGAATGAGGGCGCTAAATGAGAGAGGGTGGGCAAAATTTGCGATTTTTGGCCAATAAGTCGCTGTATCTCATTAACAGTGCGAGATAAGGCCCAGGTTACTATTAATCACTAATAGAAAGTCGTACACTGGCTCTCGATTGGTGCCGAATTCAATGACCTTGAATGACCTTGAACGCCAAAATAAGGGGTTTTATGGATTTTTTGGCGATTTCGGGCTGCGACAGAAGTCTATATCATTTACAAGGTGGCGCCACGCTACTATCGTAATGCGATCCAGATAAAAAAATTGGTATTTGTTTATTAACACCGCAATTTTCAGGTAAACTACTGAACCGAAACTGCTATAGGCTTTTGCGCCTCTCGTGAGCATTAGCTCAAATTTTTTGTCATCATTAGTCATATTCGATCACTATTTTGCCTTCTCCTTTACGTCACATAATAAAAACGATGAAGCAATTTATAAACGGCATGAAATTAAAACTTTGCAAACAAAGTTTGTCATTATTTAGTAATTATGTAAAAACCGTCAGACCTAGTCTAACAGACTGACACTTGAATGACTTGCATGGACTTTGTGCTGAAGATGGCTGTGAGTGTGAGATGTTAACTTGTCCGATGTTTGTTCATTTATCTTCGTTTCCAACAACATCAGGTGGCAATGAATTTAGTTAGACAACGTGCTTCCGTTATTTGATGATGTACCGGTATGCTAACTTGAGGGCAGTCTCTGCACTACGCGTTCACCGACTTCTCCGCTCTGCAATTGTATCGTAGACGAACTTGTAGACCTATAGTTCATCCATCAACAGTGGCATCTATTTTAGCAAAGTTTCAAAGTTAAGTTTAAAACAAGTCATTTAATATATTTTTTCTAAAACTCGGTAGATATTAAATGACATTAATAAAAACTATTTCTTTGGAATGATAAGCCCCTCATCACGCTAGCCCACTTTGACAATGCAAACCTCGACTGCAGTCTCATTTCTGCTCGAAATTGCCCGCACTGTGTTTGAAATGCTATACTGAAAAGTCGTCATAATCCCTAAACGCAAGCAAATAACTGATGTTTAAAAATACTCAGATGATATGTGATCTTTAGTGCACGTTGTAGCGGCTACCGTTTCTCTTAAGTGCAGCAATGAAAAGCCGGATCACATGTCGTGTTTCAACCGATACACGTTATTATTATTGTTTAAAAGACTACATATAATCTCTACCTAGTAAAGTTTTCAGGCAAAACACATTACGTTATTAGCCATCAGCACTAACACTCGACAGTGCAGAGTTACATAGCAAATCAATTTTAAAGGTATGATATTACATTGCTGCGGAATTAGCGACTATAGTAGCTAAAAAATTTTGTTGAAGAAAGTCAGTTGGATGTAGTGTTCTACTGAGTGGTCTAGTGGCAGAATATCGAAATCGTAACAGAGAGGTTCAAATGTTCACTTGGATCATTGTGAGCAACCTTGAGCAAGTTGATAATCTACTGTATGGTCAGGAAAACTCCGCTCTAGAATGTCTGCGTAGTTTTTTTTTCTCCAGTCCGAACAAAAACTGTCCATCTAAACCAAACGTCGCAATAGAACGCGAAACAGATGCTTGACACGCGCCACTGATTTCTCCGACGATCACACGGTAACATCTGCTGCAAACTGGTGATTTACCGCAATAGTTTTAAGGCGCGTACAGAGCGACGTAACTAAACTGAACTGACACGGTTTAGTTTTTGACAAACTGACCATGGGCGAGCAGGACGAACCTGCTGGTCATTGGTTGATGCGTACGTGAACGTAGTCACGAAGGCCACTGACGCCGTTAACCGATCAGTTCATCAAAAACTAAACCATGTCAGTTTAGTTCACTTACATCGATCTGTACGCGCCTTTAGATCAAACGCCACGTCGCTTTGACGATGTCGAGGTAGCCGTGATTTTGACGTTAGGCCATTTGCTGATAGGCAACGATTAGAAAAGCTGAAAACCTTTAACTTGCTAAACATTACACTGACAAAATTTTATTCTGACTACTGCAAATTATACAATAACGAAATCAAAACTAAAACATCACTGAAAGTCATGAAAGTAGGCTTATAGACCTACTGAATGATTATAACTTACTACACACTATTATCGAAACAGTTGTAACTGCTAGGCTTGTGTCAGAAAATCGATGAGACTTTTGTTGATGTGTTGGTGATAAAAAATTACTATGAAATCACCAGCGCGCTGTGCTTGAACAGTAAAAACAAACAAAATTTCTATCTACAAATTTGAAACTGTCTACGAATATTGCATAATATAGAACAAACATTGGTTTCAAAATTCCAAGCAGTTAAGGAAATAATGTGAGTCAGACAAAACCAAACGAATATCCATGTTGGCCTATCTCTTGCAAATTGCAATGGTGCGTAGACAACCGGAGTACCATTGTATTGGAAAAACTTATATGCATAAATTAACTCAGTGAAGAATAAATCGTACGTTTAAGCTAAACGAACCAATGTACACAGAAACTGCATTGCTAATCTCACAGAAGTAAACTGGAACGACACTTCGAGATCGCAAACCTCCACCAACGCTATGAAATTTTTTTCGTTGCATTCGCAAATTAGTAGCACCAATTCTGGCTTCGCCCTACCTGGCTATGGTAAAAAATATTTTAATCATATCCTGATTTAGATGCTGATCCGGATCACAATCAAAGTCTAATCAGCTCTAGCTAAGTTGGGCAAGTCTAACATTTTCTGACAATTTCGGCCAATCCGCCTGTAACTTTTTGCACAATCCTGCTGACAAACTAACAGACAGACAAATAATTAAACAATTAAACAAATGAATAAATAAACATAGGGTATCACATAATCTCCTGGGAGGAGAAAATAAACAGACTATGGATAGATGGGTGTACATGAAGTCACCTATTTTGATTACTAGGTTACATCGTGGGTAGTTTTCATTAATGAAAGCTGTATAAAACGTTTAGTATTGTACCTACTAAACGACGTTTTCATAATGCACAAAAACTGTCACTGACATTTACCCATAGTCCCGCACAGAGAAATTGCTTATTAGCGATTGCTTTCTTCGCAACCCAGTTATCAAGTGAACGAACGATCAATCGCGTACGCATTCTGACTTTCACATCTTTGCCAGTGCAACAGTTGACCAGTAATGACCAGTGACGTCAGGATGACGTAATACGGTAAAACGACGACGAAAGAGCAGGCGGCGGCAGCGGCGTTGTGTTGAGTGAAGTATTCTGACAGCGACATGAAACTGTGTCTACTCGCATCGTCGCTCTTGTTTTTGTTACTGTTCTTGTCACGTGACATCATCGACAAAACGCTCTGTTGAACGGAAGAACGATGCTCTGCTCAACAGTCAACAACAATCACACGGACTGTTCACATCGTATAAACTTCAGAGCAAATGGAAGTCGGTATGACGTAGGACCAAAATTATATCAACTTTCAATATAGCCTAGCTTGCAAAAGTCAACGGCTATTAAACTTCGGCTTAGATGCCGCTGCAGGAGCTTACAGCGTGCCAAGAATTCTAGCAAGATTTTTAAAAAAACTCCGAAATAGAAACGTACTAAAACGAAAGAAAAAAAGAAAAGGCGTGAAAAAAGAAAGTTTTGGCACTGCTGCAAAAATTAAAGAGGGTACGGATGCTCCTGAACAATCACAATATATTTAAAAACTTTTAAGTCTCGAACCCCACCGTTTAAAGAGACCTCTCGACAGGGGCGTCAAATCTGGGTACTCTCTTCAAAACGCAGTATTATTTTATTGCATTGCACGTTGTACACTGATTCCCCAGGTGGAAGCACCGATGCTGTAGCGCGTTACGTAAGCATTGCTCAAATTATTTGTTTTACTAATTACTATCTAGTCCTCTACTACGTTTAACAAACCGTATTACTACAAAATTTTTTTCGGTGCTAATTACAAAATATGTGCATACGTCATTGTTCGACGAGACCAAAGCCGCAACGAAACTGTTAGTCAGAATGTGCTGATGACAGCTACTAATGGGTGGTGAGTAAAATCTGATTGCATCGGCGTTATTAAATGATAGAATTAGGCCAATAGAGCAGTGCCACAGAAACAAATTTACTTAATGTAAGCTACATTCTACGACTAAGACACTGCATGGAACAGATTATAAGAGAGAGACGAGTAGAAAGTTTTCAGTCAGCAGTTTACGAAATACTTGAAAGTCTATTAACATATACACCTTTGTAAATATCAAATTTTTAGTGTCGTGTAAAATAATACATATGAGAAACCTTTTAATCTAATTACGGTAAGTTTTGGGTATGGTTGTTACAGGTTGTGCGTGACGGAAAAGTAATGGCATTATATCTTTCTAGCGCCTAACCATCGAACTGCAGCGAGCAGAGATCAGTGTAAGTAAGTAAGTAATTAAGTAAGTAAGTATGTCGTTTATCGCATAAAACGAACGTAAATGAATCGACTGACTTTGTCTGAGCACGGCATCTTGCGAGCGTGCTGAGACACTGTTCTCAGCAACCAGTGTGTATCGTCGGAAATCCTCGACTGCGATCTGTCGAATGTATAACTGCACTTCTATCGAGCCGTCGCCGCGGTCCTACATACTCAACAATAGTTGTAATAAACGTTTATAACGGCTTTTTCGTTTTGATTAACACTCGTTTTCAACGTCTTTGAATAGACTCGGTGGTTGAAACAGTAACTTGACACCCTCATCGTGCCAAAACCGGATGACCAACTCAAGTTATTGGTCCATAAAAAACGTTGAGCGGTCAGTATGAAAAAAACAGTGATTATT